>PVMS01018185.1_pt1 | contig 12738 bp, 15 predicted proteins | sample 1853461 | NCBI WGS metagenome assembly PVMS01 (sample SAMN08582032, study PRJNA380276) | Marine sediment metagenome, whole genome shotgun sequencing project. | isolation source: ocean sediment barecode stripped | collected 2017 | reverse complement strand
CGCACCCCTTGTCTCAATTCATCAAGTAATTCATCAGAAGGTGACCGGCCGACGATCAGTGTCACGTAGGCATAAATCCCTTCTCCTTTGATCTCATGTGGGTAGCCGACCACTGCTGCCTCCGCCACGGCAGGGTGCGCAACCAGGGCACTCTCAATCTCGGCTGTCCCTAAACGATGACCCGAAATATTCAATACATCGTCGACACGACCCGTAATCCAGTAATAGCCATCTTCATCACGGCGGGCGCCGTCACCGGTAAAGTAATTCCCTGGTACGGTGCTGAAATAGGTTTCCACGAAACGTTTGTGATCGCCAAATAAAGTACGCATCTGTCCCGGCCAACTAGTCGTAATAACCAGCAGGCCTTCATTTTCACCTTCAAGCACAGCACCTTTTTCATCCACCAGGCCCGGTTTGATACCGGGAAGTGGAAGGGTGGCGGAACCGGGCTTCATGTCGGTAGCACCCGGCAGTGGACTGATCAAAATGCCACCGGTTTCGGTTTGCCACCAGGTGTCGACGATCGGGCAACGACCATCACCGACAACATTGAAATATCATTCCCAGGCTTCCGGATTGATGGGCTCGCCAACGGTGCCAAGCAGACGCAGGGATTTTCGCGAAGTCGACTTTACGGGTTCATCTCCCTCACGCATCAGGGCGCGTATAGCTGTTGGTGCTGTATAGCAGATATTCACCTGGTGCTTGTCAATGACTTGCCAGAACCTGCTGGCAGAAGGGTAATTGGGCACACCCCAAACATCAGGGTGGTTGCGCCATTGGCCAGGGGTCCATAAACAATATAGCTGTGACCGGTAACCCAGCCGACATCGGCCGTACACCAGTAGATATCGCCTTGATGATAATCAAAGACAATTTCATGTGTGTAGGCGGCAAATAACAGGTAGCCCCCAGTGGTGTGGAGTACGCCTTTGGGTTTACCTGTTGAACCGGAGGTATAGAGAATAAACAGTGGATCTTCAGCATTCATGGCTTCAGCCGGACAATCGGCATCGACCTGAGCCTCCTGCTCATGAAACCAGTAATCCCTGGATTCATCCCAGCCTGTTTCTCCACCGGTGTTTCTGATAACCAAAACGGACTTCAGGCAATCGAGTACACCTTCTCGTCTACAGGCGTCATCGACATTTTTCTTCAGCGGAACGATTTTTCCACCCCTTACACCTTCGTCTGCGGTGATGACCAGGTTTGAGTCACAATCGACAATGCGCCCGGCCAGTGCATCGGGTGAGAAGCCGCCAAACACCACGGAATGGACCGCTCCAATTCGCGCGCAGGCCAACATGGCCATTGCGGCTTCGGGAATCATGGGCATATAGATGGTCACCCGGTCACCCCGCTTCACACCGAGTTTCTTGATGACATTGGCCATGCGACAGACGCGCTCATGCAACTGTGAGTACGTAAGTGTGAGATCGCGTGAAGGGTCGTCCCCTTCCCAGATAATTGCGGTCTGGTCGCCTCGTGTAGCCAGATGCCGGTCCAGGCAGTTGCTACAGGCATTCAGCACGCCATCTTCGAACCACTTGATATGCAGGTTTGAACGGTCCCAGGACACGTCGCTGATTTTCTCCGGAAATTGTAGCCAGTCCAGTCGTTTTGCCTGTTCTTTCCAGAAGCCATCGGGGTCTTCTATCGATTGCCGATAGATGCGCTCGTAATCCTGTTTTGTTATGAGTGCGCGGGAAGCTGCATCATCGGGTACCGGGTGAAAGCTGGACATGGCTGGACCTTAACATCTTAATAAACGCTCATTGTAACGAATCCCGGGTATACGTCTATTGATCAGGCACACCTGAACGGGCGCTGATAGGGGACGTGGTACCGGCAGTCGTTTGTTTGAAGGAGTAAACACACCCATTGGACCGATTTACCTGGCCTACGGTGTAAGCGATGGTGGAGAAAATACAGCTTACCTCTATCTGGGGAGTCCATGGAGAACTCCACGCTTTTAGCGAAGCCGCTCTGCGTGCATTGCCTGCGTTTTGGAAGACGGCTTCACTCGTAGCGCTGCCCTTTGTATTCGATCCAGCCATGCTTCAAACCCATGCCCGGATCCCGGTGTGTCCAGTGAACAACACCACCCTGTTCGTTCCATTCGTACTCACCCCTAATCCAGATCGGATTCCAGGGTTCCAGTGGTACTCGGTTGGCGAGATCGAGGTTGTGTGCCACCAACAGAGTGTGGCCATTATCCAGTTCAACAATAAACCGCTGATGAGGGGTGCCATTCTTGTCATCCACCAGGACTCGTTGAACCCTGGCTTTGAACTCAACCATGATATCGGTCTGCCGCTGGGCAAAAGCAGATGCGATTTCGTCTCCACTACGGGCAACATCGGCAGGCAGTCCAGGTCCGAACTGGCGCCAGAGCAGGGCCGCCACGATGATGACGGCCCAGCCAACAGCTTTTGAGTTAAGTATTTTTTTCATGGGCTATCTTTGCCAGGTCATACCGGGGCGCCAGCCCCATTTCCACAACAATCCCGCCCCAAATACCATACCGCCCAGGTGGGCAAAATGAGCAACCCCGGGTACAGCACCTGTGACACCAAACAGTAATTCTGCTGCTCCGTAAATCAGAACAAACCACTTGGCCTTGATCGGTACCGGAAAAAATATAAGAAACAACCTGTTGTTTGGCCACATGACGCCATAGGCCAGAAGCAAGCCGAAGACTCCACCCGAGGCGCCAATTGTCGGGTAGATACCTCCTTCAATTTGTTGCACCAGCATTTGCGTGATGGCCGCACCAAGGATACAAACCGCGTAGAACATGCCAAAACGCTGGCTACCCCAGGCACGTTCAAGTGGTGTCCCAAACATCCAGACAGCAAACATGTTGAAAAACAGATGATTGAAACTGCCATGCAAGAAGCCGTAAGTCAGCAACTGCCAGGGTTGGAAATACCCGCTTTCCAAAGGCCATAAGGCCAGCGCAGGTGAAAGGTTCCTGGACAGGAATATGATGACGCATGAAATCATGACAGCCATGGATATGGGAGTTGCCGAGGCTGAGTTCTGGAATGATTTCAAGTAATTTACTCTCGTTTGCTCAGTATCATGTTCGAATTATAAGAGACCGGAGGGGTACGCGGGCGGGGTTCATATTACAATAAGGGAGGTTTACTTTCCCGATAAATACATCAGGTGCCTGTTAAAAGACATATGGATATGCAACAAACATCAAAATCAAGAAATATAAAGCGTGTCACGGTTTATGCTTCTTCCAGTAATGCCCTTGATAGTTCGTACTATGAAGCCGCAAGCCGCCTGGGTCTTCTGCTGGGTCGCGCCGGGCTGGACATTGTTTACGGTGGCGGAGGTGTTGGTCTCATGCGCGCCATGGCTGATGCCGCATTGGGAGAAGGTGCACATGTTCATGGGGTGATTCCCGACTTCCTCAACACGGTTGAACATGGGCACACCGGTCTGAGCAAGCTGGACGTTGTATCAGACATGAGAGATCGCAAACATCGAATGCTGCAGGAATCTGATGCTGTAATCTCATTACCCGGTGGCAGTGGTACGTTTGAAGAATTATTCGAGGTGTTGACTTTAAAGCGTCTGGGCCAGTTTCTTGGCCCCGTGATTTTGGTCAATACGAATCATTATTACAACCGGTGTATTGATTTCCTGGAATTCAGTACCAAAGAAGGTTTTATGTCCGATGCACATCTTGCCATGTGGAATGTGGTCGATGAGCCCGAACAAGTTCTTGATGCCCTGCAGTCAGCTGCCCAATGGCACAAAAATGCATTTGAATTTGCTTCCGTGAGGACAACGTGACTGAGAAAAAGGCTGATCTGCAAATCCGAGTGCTGCCGGCGCGATACGGTCTGGCCTGGTTGGCGCAAAGCCTGGTCCTGGTCAAAGCACAACCGGCGCGTTTATTGTTTTTGACTGTTTTGATTCAACTCATCCTGGGTCTTGCCCAAATTCCGGTGCTGGGTCTGTTTATCGTCCTGGCGATGCCGGCTTTTTCAGCTGGTCTTCTACACGGATTTCAGCTGGTTTCTGTTGGGCAGGTCCCTTCACCCAACATTCTGTTCATGCCATTAACATCAAACCCCAGGACGGGTCGATTGCTGGCGCTGGGGGCATTGATGTTCGTTACGGGAATACTTTGTATGACTTTGATGCTGTCTGGCACCGAGAACTTTCTTGACGCTGAATTGCTTGCGCGTATTGAGCAAGGTGATCTGGATGCATTGGCGTCGATTGACCCGTCCGTTATCAGTCGAATGATCCTGGCTGTACTTGTTGGAGTATCGGTCAGTGGAACCCTTGGATATTTTGCCATTCCGCTGATCTGGTTTCGTCATGAGAAAATGACCACAGCGGTAATAACTGGTCTCAAAGCGCTTTTTATTAACTGGAAACCCTTTACATTGCTTGCCCTTGGTCTGATGGCCCTGTTAATTCCCGTGGCGTTGGTTGTTGGATTCCTGTATCAGACCTCAAGCTCGGCAGGTGGGCTGTCCTTTGTCCTGCTGGGACTGGTCATGTTGATCACGCTGGGTTTTCAGCTGGCCATTTTTGGCACCCAGTTCTGTTCATTCCGGGACATATTTGGTCAGGATGATGAAACAGAGCCGGGATTGGAACAGGACGACGATGGCCCGGGACAGGACTCCAAGGGAGGGGACGACGGTCAGCTGCTGGCCTGATCTTCTTCTTCTTGAGATTCTGGTTTCGGAATCAGGATGCGGGCCATAATCAGGCCAGTTTCAAACAAAAGCCACATGGGTACCGCCAGAAGAGTCTGAGATATGACATCTGGTGGTGTAAGCAGCATGCCCAAAGCGAAAGCACCTACAAGAATGTAAGCCCGCATTTTCGAAAGCTTTTCCACGGTGGTCACACCGGTTGCCACCAGGATGATCGTGGCAATGGGTATTTCAAAAGTAATACCAAAAGCAAGAAACAGCGTGATGACAAAATCAAGATACTTGCTGATGTCCGTCATTACCGTCACACCTTCCGGTGCTACACGGGTGAAAAATCCAAATACCAATGGAAATACAGCGTAGTAGGCAAATGCGCATCCAAGATAGAACAGCAAAACGGAAGAGTACAAAAGTGGACGTGCAAGTCGCTGTTCATGACGGTAAAGGGCTGGTGCCACGAATGCCCATATCTGGTAAAGCACCACGGGTATCGATAGGATCAGCGCCAGAAGAAATGTCAGTTTGAATGGGGTGAGAAACGGTGAGGCAACATCTATAGCGATCATACTGCTGCCTTCGGGCAGTCTTGATGTCAGCGGTTCCGCCAGCAGAGCATATAGCTGCCTGGCAAATGGCAGCAGCACGAGCAACACCACGAAAACAGCGATTGCGGCCTTTAACAAGCGGCTGCGTAACTCGATAAGGTGTTCCAGGAATGTCTGTTCCTGGTCTGTCTCAGGCTCGCTATTCGTCATGACTCGGAGGGGATGGTGCAGTAACAGACTTTTTCAGGGAATCAACATCTGACTTTACGTCGTCTACCGTGGACTTTACGTCGTCTACCGTGGACTGGAAGTCGTCTTTGAATTTCTTGAGGGGTTCTTTTAGTTCCTCGGCATTGATCTCGGCTTCAATGGAACGCTTGAGATTCAACCAGCTACTGCGTGCCTTGCGACTCAGGCCACCCAGCGTACGTGCCACCTTGGGCAATCGCTCGGGCCCAAGGACCAGCAAGCCGATGATTGAGAGCAGTATTAACTCAGCAAAACCGATGTCGAACATGCTGCTATGTCAATTTGCCTGAGAAGCTTCGTTCTTGGCTGAATCTTCTTTTACGGACTCGGTGGTGGTGTCTGCTGCTGCATCTGTAGAATCTTCAGCATCGGCTTCAAGCTTTTCCGTGACATCGTTTTTTTCTTCTTCCATGCCTTTGCGGAAACCCTTGACCGCCGCACCCAGGTCACCCCCCATGTTGCGAAGTTTCTTGGTGCCGAAAACCATAATGACAATCAGTAGCAGAATGAGTAACTGCCACATGCTGATTCCACCTATACCCATGATGTCGCTCCGTGAACAATAATGATTGAAGTTTAACGCAAAGAACTACTCGAATGGTTATTTCGTGAGAGGAATAGGTCTTACAGTCTTCGCATGGTGATCATACCGGTACCCAGCATCAGCAGGGCAAACAGCACAACCCCGTACTGATTCAGCGTGGGTATGCCTTCGAAAAATACCGTGTTGAGGATGGTACAGGTGTGTTCGGTGTCTCCAATTGCTATGGTAACCCACTCCGAGCATCCCTGGTCGGATTCGACAGCGCTATAAATTTCGGATTCAACGGCACGGCATTGTGTCGCACCTGAGAAATCAGGATAAACCGTGGCTGTATTGCTGGCATCACCCATGGTATACCAGACCCATGTGGCGTTGCCCCGGTAGACAAATCCGTCGTGATCCCGTGCATTACGGCATTCGGCGGTTATCCTGGCGGTATCTGCAAAACCCAGGTCTTCAGCTTCGTAAACCCATTCCTTCTTGACTGTAAATTTCACCGGGTTGGGATAGTTCTGTATCTGGCAGAGATTTTCACTGCCGTTAGCCACCTTGATGAAATCACAAGAGGCGGTGCTTTGGGCTTCAGTACAATCAGATTCACCAAGACAGGTATAGGTGGTGGAATAACCGGGAACGGGGTCTTCTGTAATGGTGCAGGTCATTTCGCCGTCAGCGGCATCCTTCACCAGGAAGGTCACTTCGTACTCGCCGTTCAAGCCTTCATTTGGCAATACGGTTTGTGTTTCCTGTATGGGCAGGCCCGTGGTGCAGTCGATGTTCAGGGTAACCGGTGTGATGTTGTTGTTATCAACATAACGTTTTTGCACGGTGAAGCTTGATGTGGTTCCGCTCGGGGTGCTACATCCCCGTGGGACGGTAATGGCCAGGCTTTCAAAGCCCTGTTCCGTCGTGCTGGAGACGCTTTTGGCAACGCCTGTGCTTGTATCAATGGTCAGAATCTGACTGGCGAATGATCCTTCCGGAACGGAACGACGATCCGTAATTGCCCACAGCACGCCCTGGTTGTCAAAAGAAATACCTGCTTCAGCATAGGAGAGTACTTCTGCGCCTATCTCCTGTGGTAAGGCTGTAGCAACACCGGTTTGCAGGTTAATTTCAAAGAGTGTCCTGGAGTCAACGGTATGATTGGCGTTCAGGCCATTGCCAAGCCCGTACAATCTGACGGGACTGTTTCCATACGCGGCCAGAGCACTGATATTGTGACCCATGTTTCCGATCGAGGTGGCAACACCGGTTTCCAGATCAATACTGTAAAGTGCGGTGGTGCTGACTGAACTGGCGTAAAGGGTGCCATCACAGGCAAACGTTAGTCCAAAGTCGTTTCCACCACCAATGGGAAGACCCCTTATGCTGATTTCCTCAACATGATTTACCACACCATTGTCGACGTTGATCGGAAACAGCGTCAAGGAAGAATCATCAACACCGTAAAGTGTTCCATCGGGCGCAAATGCCAGACCTTCCACATCTATTCTCGTTTGCCCCAAAGACTGCACTCTACCCAGGCGTGTCTCCCCACCGGTGGCCATGTCTATCCGGTACAAACTGTCGGAATTTCCAGATGCGCTGTCCGAATTAATGCTGTATCCGACCGGTGCAGCATGCACTGCAACGGACATCGCCATGACCAGGCTTAGAATTGCAATTTTAAATACAGATTTCATTGGGCAAAAAATAGTCTCGTTAAAGTAAACGATGGGTCGGTAATGCTAGCAGAAAAAACTGATAAAACATACTCTTAGTGAGCATATTGATGCGAGTCTCAAAGGGTGTTGTCATTACGCAACAGGCACTGTTCAGCAGCATTTTGCCGGGCAGGGTTTCGACAGAGCCTGCAAGTGCCGAATTGATGGGGTTTTAGCCCAAAATACGCTACAGGCCGGGTTTAAAACCCGGATATAATAGCCGCTGAGCAAAAAATCTGTTGCATTTCCGCAACAACGTCAGGGATTCATATGAACAGTGATGACAGGGACGAAAAACCCGATTGGGGCGTCTTGTTAGCCAATTTGGGCACACCCGAACATCCAGACCGTCGCAGCGTAGCCAGATTTCTACGTGCTTTTCTATCGGATGTGCGTGTGGTTGATTTGCCACGTTGGTTATGGCTGCCTTTGCTAAATATCGTGATCATCCCTTTACGTGCTTCCCGTTCTGTCTCGGCCTACCGCAAAATATGGGGGGAAAAGGGTTCTCCGCTACTGGTGCTGACAGAAAGCCTGGCGAAGAAACTTTCGATGGTATTGCACCTGTCAGGTGGTGTGGCAGCCGGTATGCGATATGGTCCACCATCCATAGAAAAAACCCTGCTTGGCATGCGTGAAACCGGTGTGAACGAAGTGGTTGTTTTGCCACTGTATCCGCAGTTTTCATATACAACCAGTGCCTCTGTTTACGATGCCGTTGATGCCGCACTGGCAAAAATCCAGTGGCAGCCAGACCAGGTTCGTATCGATGACTATCATAGACATCCAGCCTGGATTGCTGCAGTGGCAGCGAGTATTCGAGAGGCCCGAGTACACTTGGGCGTTCCACAAATGCTGGTGTTTTCACTACACGGTATTCCACAGCGATATGTCAGAAAGGGCGATCCCTATGAACAGCAGTGCCACGCGAGCGTAAGTGCCATTGCCGCGGCCGCCGGACTGGACGAATCACAGTGGCTATTGTGCTACCAGTCGCGTGTTGGTCGGGAACCCTGGTTAATGCCTTACACCGATAGGGTCCTGCAGGAACTGGCTGGCAAGGGCATAAAGCATATACAGGTCATTTGCCCGGGTTTTGCCGTTGACTGCCTGGAAACACTGGAAGAAATTGCCATTCGAAACCAGGAGTTATTTGAGAAAGCGGGTGGTGAGCGGCTGGATTACATTCCCGCCCTGAATGACAGCGAGGCACATGCCGAGGTGTTGAAAGCTGTGATTGAAGACAGCAGGAAACCAGAATCAGCTCGATGATGGGCCCACAAACAGCCGGTAGGCAATATTCTCCCCTTCGGCAGTGTAAGGGTAGGCAGTGGAGTTCAGAAACTGGTGGAAATTGTCCATGTCCTGTTCCGGGACCTGTATACCCATCAGTACCCGTCCGTATTCGGCGCCATAATTACGGTAATGAAACAGACTGATATTCCAGCCGGTTCTCATTCCACGTAAAAACTTGATCAGAGCGCCGGCGCGTTCCGGAAATTCAAATTGGTAAAGACGTTCGTTCTCGACGTTTGCACGACCACCCACCATGTGCCGAATATGCTGCCTGGCCATGTTATTGCTTGAAAGGTCGGTGACCGGAAATCCATGATCAGTCAATTGTTCAATGATTTCCTGTTTTTCCTCGATGCCTTCCTTGAGGGCAATACCAACAAAAATCTGTGCCTGGTGCTGGTCGGCAAAACGGTAGTTAAATTCGGTAATACCACGAGCACCAACGGTTTCGCAAAAATCCAGGAAGCTGCCGGCCTGTTCAGGAATGGTCACACCCAGTAGTGCTTCCTGTTCCTCGCCCACTGCTGCGCGTTCAGCGATGTGTCGCAGACGGGCAAAATTCACATTGGCTCCGGAAAGTATTCCGGCGGCTCTTCCTGTGCTGTCAGGGTGATTGTGGAAATATTGACGCATACCAGCAAAAGCCAACGCACCGGCAGGTTCAGCGATGGCGCGTGTGTCTTCATACACATCCTGGACGGCGGCACAGATTTCGTCACTGTCTACCGAGATGACTTCATCCAGCATTTGCGCGCAGATTTCAAAACTCAGGTCACCGACACGGCGTACAGAAGCGCCTTCGGCAAAATGTCCGACTTCTGCCAGGGTGACAGGCTTCCCTTCCATCAAGGCTGCCTTCATGGAAGCAGATTCCTCGGCTTCTACGCCAATCAGGCGAATACCGGGTTGCAAAAATCGGGCGACCAGTGAAACCCCCGCTGCAAGCCCACCACCACCTATGGGTATGAACAGATAATCCAGGGGTTGGGCTACCTGTCGAATCAACTCCAGGCCAAGCGTTGCCTGGCCGGTAATGACCTCGGCATCATCGTAGGGGTGTATGAACTCGTGATCCAGATCCTCGCCCACCTGTATTGCATGCTCGCATGCGGCGTCAAAATCATCGCCTTTGATGATGACGGTGGCACCCAGTTTCCTGACCGCATCAACTTTTATATCCGGTGTGACCGCTGGCATGACGACTATTGCCTCGATTTCGAGGTGTTGTGCGGCCAGGGCGACACCCTGGGCGTGATTTCCTGCGGAGGCGCAAATAACACCCCTGGCACGTTGTCCGGGATCAAGGGCCAGCAATTTTGCGTAGGCGCCACGTAATTTAAAGGAAAATATCGGTTGTAGATCTTCACGTTTAACCAGCACATCCACCCCCAGTCGTTCCGACATCAGGGGCATGTTTTGCACCGGTGTTTCAGACACCAGGTCTTCCAGGCGGCATTGCAGTATGTGTGGAAGGTAACGATCAAAGATGGCTTTGCGTTTTTCATCCGTCGGGATGACAGCAACGCCCTGGCTGGTATCCTCAGCGTTTTTAAAAGTCTTATTCATCAGATTTTAAAAGACGATCACAAACAGCTTTCGTAACTTCATCTGTTTTGCAGCCATCAGCTTCGAGGTCCCGGGTGAGAATTCCGTCTTCCCAGCACTGAAAAATAGCCTGCTCCAGGGCCGCTGCTGCTACAGGTTTCTCAAGCGAGTGACGTAACATCATGGCTGTTGAGAGAAACATGGCATAGGGGTTGGCAATACCCTGGCCGGCAATGTCAGGAGCTGAACCATGTACGGGTTCATACAGCCCAAAATTGCCTTCCCCGAGTGAAGCAGAGGGTAGCAGACCCATTGAACCACAAAGCATTGAAGCCTCGTCACTGAGAATATCTCCAAACAGGTTTTCCGTCAGCATGACATCAAAATCACCCGGCCGTGTCAGCAGGTGCATCGCGGCTGAATCCACCAGCATGTTTTCGAGCTGGATCTGCGGGTATTCAGAAGCCACGACATCTGCCACGACTTCTCGCCAAAGACGGGATGTCTCAAGTACATTGGCCTTGTCAACCTGGACAACTCGACCGTCACGCTGTGAGGCCAGTTCACAGGCTTTTCGTGTCACACGCTCGATCTCGGCCCTGGAGTACTGACAAAGATCCCGGGCCATGTCGGCATCCCGGCTTTTCTCTCCAAAGTAAATGCCACCAGTGAGTTCACGGACGATCATCAGATCAACACCAGCGAGTTTTTCGGGTTTGAGTGGTGAATAACGGTGCAGGGCAGGGTGTGTCACCACGGGTCGCAAATTACAATACAGGCTGAATTCGCCACGTAGTCGCAAAAGACCTTTTTCGGGACGCAGGTCGGCAGGATTTGCATCCCATTTTGGACCACCCACTGCACCGAGTAGAATTGCATCAGCATTTCTGCACGCATCAATGGTCTGGGCAGGCAAAGGATCACCCACAGCATCGACTGCCGCACCACCAATCAACTGTTCATCGAGATGTATATCGAGATCAAATTGTGTGCATATCAGTGCCAGCACGTCAGCCGCCGCTGCGCATACTTCTGCTCCCACGCCATCACCTGGCAGGGTGACTATTCTGTGTTGAGTTGATGAACTCATAACCGGGAAGTCTGCTCATGCCTGGAAATATCAGTCTCATGCTGCATGATGTACTCCATCTGGTCTATACCCTTGGCCAGGCAATAGGCTGAAAACGTATCCAGGGGAAATTCGAATGTTCCAAGACCTTCCACTTCCAGTTGTCGGGCAGGTATATCGATACGAACCGGGTGGTGTTGATGGCTCATCAGATAATCAACCACTTCCTGATCCACCATCACCGGCAGCAATCCGTTTTTAAGAGCGTTGTTTCGAAAGATATCAGCGAAACGGCTGCTGATTACGGCCTGAAAACCCAGGTCCAACAGCCCCCAGGGCGCATGCTCACGTGATGAGCCACAACCGAAGTTCGGGCCGGCCACAAGGACCTGGTGATCCTCTGCAACATGACTGGCCAAGGGATCATCAGCCCGCTTGCTTCCATCAGCGTGAAACCGCCAGTGATAAAAAATGAAGCGCCCCAGGCCATCACGTTGTGTCGTGGTGAGGAACTGTGCCGGTATGATTTGATCGGTATCGATGTTGTCAAAGGGCAGATTCAGGGTACGGGATTCGATAACACCACTTTTGCTCATGCCCGTGTCTCCATGATCTGGGCCTCCATCATGGGTCGTGGGTCGCTGACCTGGCCGCTGATCGCGCAGGCCGCGGCAGTCAGGGGGCTGGCCAGAATGGACCGGGAACCCTGACCCTGGCGTCCCTTGAAGTTTCGGTTGCTGGTACTCACTACCAGTTCGCCGGGTTGGGCGATATCACCATTCATACCCAGGCACATGGAGCAGCCAGGCTCACGCCATTCCGCACCGGCATCAATGAATATCTGATGCAGACCCTGAAACCGCCAGTGATAAAAAATATAGCGCCCCAGGCCGTGACGTTGTGTCGTGGTGAGGAACTGTGCCGGTATGATCTGATCGGTATCGATGTTGTCAAAGGGCAGGTTCAGGGTACGCGATTCGATGATTCCACTATTGCTCATGCCCCTGTCTCCATGTTCTGGGCCTCCATCAAGGGTCGAGGATCAGTTATCTGGCCACTGATTGCGCAGGCTGCGGCAGTCAGGGGGCTG
>PVMS01127806.1_pt1 | contig 12741 bp, 12 predicted proteins | sample 1853461 | NCBI WGS metagenome assembly PVMS01 (sample SAMN08582032, study PRJNA380276) | Marine sediment metagenome, whole genome shotgun sequencing project. | isolation source: ocean sediment barecode stripped | collected 2017 | reverse complement strand
GTAGCCTGAAGGGATTTCTTCCGATCCTATTTCCAGAAAAAATTCTGCCATCTCTCACCTGTCGTTTAGTTTACTGCTTCCTGATTAGATGGAAACTAAATGAAAAAATACTGCCCAAAGGAATGGAAATATAAAGCAAAAGCCCCGACTATATAAGTGATGGGTATTTAACAGGCAATGACCGGAAAAGTCAACTCACAGCAGGTGCAAACACTGACAAAATTCCATCGCAATGGTCCCAAATTATCAGGGACCTTCTAATAATTGCTTTTGGCTATGATGGTAGCGCTTTTAAAGTTCAGAGCGTTGCCTATTACATGACCGTCGTCGCTACGGTGAACGAATATTATTTAAAAGGTGGAGATGACATCGACCGGGCGATGAATCTGTTCGATCTGGAAATAGATAATATCCGGGCTGGCCAAGCCTGGGCTCAAAACAACGGACCGCGGGACATGGAACCTACTCCGTTTTGATAAGCGGGTGGCCCATTTCCTCACGCTGGCGGACATACTCCCTGGCACAAAGCCGGGCCAGCTTTCGTACTCTGCCGATGAACCCGGTTCTCTCCGTGACGCTGATCGCCCCGCGCGCATCGAGCTGGTTAAAACTATGGGAACATTTCAAGGTGTAATCGTAGGCCGGTAATACGAGACCTTTATCCAGCAAGTTCAGGCTTTCCGCTTCATACATATCGAACCATTGGAACAAACGCTCTTTATTTGATTCCGTAAAATTGTAGCGGGAAAATTGTTTCTCGGTTTCCAAATGCACATCGCCATAGAGGAGAGTGTCATTCCATTTCAGGTCGTAAACATTATCGACGTTTTGCAGGTACATGGAAATACGCTCCAGGCCATAGGTCAACTCCACGGTGACGGGCGATAAATCAATGCCGCCGACCTGCTGAAAATAAGTGAACTGGGTGATCTCCATGCCATCGAGCCACACTTCCCAGCCCAGGCCCCAGGCGCCCAGAGTCGGCGATTCCCAGTCGTCCTCGACAAAGCGGATATCATGCTTCATCGGATCGATCCCAAGGGCAATGAGACTGCCCAGATACTGATCCTGCACATCCAGAGGCGAAGGTTTCATGATCACCTGATACTGATAATAATGTTGCAGACGATTGGGATTCTCGCCATAACGACCATCCGTTGGTCGTCTGGAGGGCTCCACGTAGGCCGCCCGATATGGCTCTGGCCCCAGGACGCGAAAAAAAGTCGCCGGGTTGAATGTTCCCGCACCAACTTCAATGTCGTAAGGTTGATGCAGAGCACAACCTCGGGAAGCCCAATAATCGTTTAGTTTTAGAATGACGTCTTGAAAATTCATTTCATGAATGATGGCTAGGCAATGATAATGGAATCCTGACAAAAATAATGACCAGAATTGTAGCAGAAATTATCAGTGGGTTCAGCTTTATCCTCAATTCTCTTTAGGGCACCCCTAAAAATTGCAATTGGCCATGAGCGGCCCTTATAAAATAAAGGCCAGCGAGTTGCCGGGGCGAAAAGTGAAAATATCAATTATCAGAGTTCCCTTTAGTAAGGTCCTTAAAATCGCGGCGCAAAGTTTCTATATTTCCGCGATAGGATTTTACGTCACCGTAATCGAAAAAATTTTTATAGCGGTTATGGATAAATTTCATTTTGCGCGCGTGTTTTATCGGACACCAGTATTGCTCCGTGCGTGCTGTAATTTCCTGCGCATAAGCGATCAAACCGTTGAAGTAGCCGCAGTACATGCAATTAAACTTTTCAATAATATTCAAGTAGCTCAGGTAGCGCCGGTCCATGATAATGTAGTCAGCTCGTCGCACCTTAGGAATTCCATAGACCGGGAAACAGATGGCCTGGTATATGCTTAGGGTCAGATCCATCAAAACAGCCGGGAAAAGACAAGCCCAAATAATTGGCGCGGTGAGAATATTTAATATTGCCGCATCTTTTATATAATGGCGTAATTTTTTGAGCAGGAGTCTGTGTTGTTTGCGGACCTCTTTTTCAAAAAGTACTTTGGTCCGGCGAATTTCATAATAAAATTCTTCCTCTTTACTCTGAATTTCCTGGATCAGCTCATGTTCCAATGTACGAATCTTTTCCAGTATGATCTCTAAATTACTTTGCATCGGACTTCCTCTGTTTTTACCGGGCCCCCCGGTGGGTAATCATCATATCCTGTTTGAGCAGAAACACCGTCAAGCCTTTTACGTTGGGCATTCTGAAAATAAACAGAAGGATGGCTTGGTGAAAATCTGAATTTATTGAGGTGCCCTAAATTTTATGATTCGATTCCCCTGGGTTCTGTTACAATTTTACAAGTCAAAACTTTATCCTTATTAAATCCCCCCGACCCCTTTGTAAAAGGGAGAGGAGGCACTCCCCCTGCTAACTTAGAATAGCATGCATACCATTTATAAAGCTGTCCCCTTTGAGGACGTTGAAAGAATCCTGCAGTACTGCCATCAGCATAGCGTAAAAAATGGCGGCTTGTTCGAGGTCTACCCAAGCCCGGATAGTACGATGGAGATGGTGATTGTTAATTCCTGCTCCGAGGATGCAGAAGAAAATGAGCGGCGGCCTTTGGGAGCTTTTTATTGCAATTTCTCGGGTCCGGGAGTGATCAGTATCGAAGATGAAGACCCGCATTATGATGGATCACAATCTCGCAAACGCCATGTCCAGGCCATCAAACAGATCATCGACATTCTATTGCAACAGGGCTATCCGGGAACTCAGATACAGTTCAACGACTTACCTGCGCTTAAGGGCACCTCTAAAAATTAGAGTTGGCCATGAGCGGCCCTTATGGAATATGGGCCTTGCCTCGACAAAAAATATAGAGTAATTGAAAGATATCCTTTAAAAATATGAGCGGATTCACAACACAATTAATCAATTATGGCGGTCCGGCATTAACCGTCCCCCGTCCGTGGAATACGGAAGAACAAAACTTTCTTTCCGGGTGGGGTTCGCTGGGTGATGAGCTGGAAAAGTTTTTGCAAAATAAAAATGGTTTCTATGCTTTTGAATCCGCATTGCTGGTGCGGCCTCTTACTTCCTCCGGCGATGTTTTGGGTCTGAAAGAATGGAACGATCCTGAACTATGGATCAAGCAGTATTCGGCAGATCTAAAAGACTTTCTATTTTTCGCGGAAGATTTGTTCGGTTGTCAATTTGCTCTGAGTAAAGAAGGGGTGGTCCATTTCGATCCGGAACAGGCACAACATAAAATATTCTGTTCATCGCTCGAGCATTGGTGCGAATTGATCCTGGAGGATTACGATTTACATACTGGATTTTCTTTGGCTCATACCTGGCAAAAAGCCAATGCTCCTTTGAAACCCGGCCATCGCTTGTTGCCAAAAGTACCCTTTGTGGTGGGCGGTGAATATAAAGGGGACAATCTTTATTCTTCCAAAGATGTCCTGGGAATGCGCTTCTGCGCCAAACTGGCAAACCAGATTCAGGACATTCCCGACGGCACAAAAATCACTTTTAAAATCACAGAATAGCGGAGATGCCTCCGCAGGCAATATTAGCGAACGATGCATATTTGATTTTGACAGTAAAAGGCTTGAGGGTGCTTTTGCTCCAACACGCTAAGATTTATTCCCACCGGGCGAGGCCCGGGTGGGTCAGTCGCCGATGGGCAGTTCTACGAGGTGTCCCTGGTATTTGAAGATCGCCGCTTGCGACGTGATTGATTCGAGCAAAGCTTCTTCAACGGTGTTTCCTACCTTGAGTTTCTGATTAGTGGTTTTCGCAGTAGAAACAAATATGTGATTTGATGAACTGCCATCCCCAAAGAAGATAATTCCCTTCACTCGAATTTCTGGAAAATGCACGGCACTGCGACTGAGTACCTGCCTTGTCTCCGTTTCACTTTCTGCCAGAATTGCCGATTTGATCAGTTCGTCAATTTCCCGCATCGGTTCTTCAGCCAAATCGATTAGCTCAGGACGCTCAATAGCCACTGCCTCAGGGAATTCCTCTATTTGTTCGGCTGGGACAAGAGCATCCTCAATGTGGATGGGTTCCGATACCGGTTCGAATGCTATCTCTCCTTCACGAATGCTCTCTAATGGAATTCCAGAATAGCTGGATTTTATTTTGTTTAGAGGCTGAGAAACTAAGAGAGACCTTTTGGCAGTTGCCTCACTTTTTGTTTTTGGCAATGTTATCGTCGGGGATTCAGGCTGAGAAAAATAAAACAATCCGGCGGTGATCAATACCCCAAACAGCACGCCGCCACCAATCCAAATCCAGTTTTCCGAGCCCACGGAACTTCCATACGCAGTGTCGCCCTCATCCTCCTGCAAAACCATTTCCTTGAGGTCACCTTTATGCCTGCGGCTATTTTTCTCCTCCTCCAGCTTTTTCAGGGTCTTTAGAATAGTACTCATGACTGCACCCGTTTAGGCATTGGATCAATATTCAGCAGACCGCACAACTTCATTTTGCGGCCGATTAGAAGGGTGCTCATGGCTGCACCAGTTTGGGAGTTGGATAAATATCCAACAGACCATACAGCATCATTTTGCTGTCGGTCTTAAAACGGCCATCATCCTTGATGCCGTTATGGCGTTGAAATTTCACGACGGCTTGAACAGTTTTGAATCCATAAATAGGTGCTTCGCGCCCCTGAAAAAAACCTAACTGGCGCAAATTCTTTTGCAGCCAAATCGCTTCCTTACCTTTGAACCCATCTTGAAATTTTTTCGGAAGATACTCAAAGTCTTTCCAGAAAACAATGGCTTTTCGTGTCCACATGGAATCGATGGTGGAAAAAGGCATGATGATTTGGTCCACGGACCCAAAGGTTCCCCGATTGCTATCGATCGCTGTGAGCGCGATGTATTTGGTCCCCTGGGCATTGGGCAAAGCGATCTCGAGGAGCGCTGGATAATTCAAACCAATCAAGCGGTCCAGGTTTCCGCTCACTTCAAAGGAAAGCAATTCAAACTCTTCATCGAGCCTATCGATATTGCTCTCGTCCAATGCAAGGATTTGATTCTCATCCATGCCCCAACTTTTGAGGACCCATTTACTTGCCTCAACCCGGCTTTCCTCTAACGAAAGGCTGGATAAATAGGTGATGAGTTTTTCCGGTTGCGCTATGGACAAGGGCCCCTGGGCGGCGATACGAACCGGGGGCGGCTCCATCATTTCCATGACATCGGAGTCCGGCACAACGGGTTGAAATGCGGAACCTGCCATATCGGTCAATAATCCGGCTTCTTCCGGGGATAGCAATTTTCCAGGATCGGCCAGATCGATTGGATCTTTCTGAATGAGGCTGGCTATGTCCTGATTCCCTGATGTATTCAATTTAAAATCGGGTAAGACAAATTGGTTGAGCACAAAGGAGGCGATTCCGATAATGGCAAGCAACGGTATCAGCACCGCCAGGACCGAGGTTTTCTTTTTCTTCACCGGAGCCATTCCGCCGATGTCTTTTATCGCCAAGCGCACGATCTTGTTGGTGATCTTTCGCGTGTTCAGGGTATACCCAATCAGCAACGAGCGGTCGGAGACAACATTGATCATCCTTGGAATGCCGCCGGAAAAGCGATAAATCAAATCCGTCGCGGGACGTTCGAAGCGGACCTTGCCCTTGCCCAGCGCCACATTCAACCGATGCTGAATATAACCACGGGTTTCTTCGGTATTCAGCGGCATGAGTTCCCATTGAATGGTGATCCTTTGCCGCAATTGTCGAAGGTTTTCGCTGTCCAGCAGGGTATTGAGTTCGGGTTGCCCGATCAAGACGATCTGAATGAGTTTTTCCGTTTCTGTTTCCAAGTTTGACAGAAGCCGTAATTGTTCCAGCACGGAAGGAAGCAAGTCCTGTGCTTCATCGATGATGACCACCACCCGGTGACCACATTTTCGCTCCAACAGCAAAAACGTGTTGAGAATATCGATCAGTTTTTTCCGGCTGTTTGTATCACTCGGCAAACCCAGTTCATCGTTAATGGTTTGCAACAATTCCAATTCATCCATGCAGGGATTGAATATATAAGCGATGCTGAAATCGGTATGCAGCTCGCGCAAAAAACTTCGGCAGATCATGGTTTTGCCAGTGCCCACCTCGCCAATGATTTTCAAAAATCCGTTGTTTTCCTGCAATCCATAAACCAGATGCGCCAATACTTCTTTATGCTTGTGGCTGAGATACAGGTATTTCGGGTCCGGGGTCAGGTCGAATGGTTTTTCTGAAAAACCGTAGTAATCCTGATACACATTAGGGGTTTTAGTGTTTGGTTTTGCTTTGGGCTCATCCGATTTTTTTGGTTCTTTCGGCTTTTCCTGTTTTTCCGGTTCCGCCCTTTGAACAGTCACACCGGAAGTTTTTAATGCATCCGTTTTGACCGCGCTGGCCGCCTTATTTTTTAATTCTTTAAGAAAGAGATCATGCGCCCGACGTTTTTCTTTATTAGACAAAATATCGTAGGCTTCCTGGAGCAGAACAATCTTATCTTTCAGCGTCCCCTGGCTTTTCGGGAACAGGTTCGCCTCTGAGGAATCGAATCGGCTGACCAGGCGTTTATAAGCAAGATCTATCTCGCTTTGGGTGACATTGGCACTGAGACCCATGACCTGATAATAATTGTGTTGCTGAAGATCGCTAATCATTTTCTAAAAAGCGCCTTGGAGGATGGCTAGCTAGTTTTGGTTGGACGATTCTAAAGGGGACTTCTAAATGATTGATATATTTATGAACTATTCCAGAAGCACCCCGACCGTAAATATCGACTTTTCATAGTAAAATAACCCCGGACGCTTGTAAACAGAAATGCGGACCACGCCCGCAGGAAATATACGCAAGATAAGTTGTTTATTAACCCAAAATTCTCAAGCAACCTATGACCAGTTTCTACCGGGCGTGGCCCGGTGGAAGCACCGTGGACTCATCGATCAAAGCCGCATCAATTTGTTTTTGCGTCAGGCCATCGGCCATTTTCAGGTTGGCGCCTTTTAGATTGGTCTGGGTCAAAATAGCATCTTTGAGATCTGCCCGCACCAGATTGGCTCCACTGAGATTCGCCTGATCCAGATTGACCCAACGCAAGTTTGCGCCGCGCAAATTGGCTCCCGACAGGTCGGCGTTTTTTAGAGATGCATTTTTCAGATAAGCGCCGTAAAGATTCGCCTCTTTCAGATTAGCCCCTTGCAGGTTGCACGAGATGAGAACCGCGCCTTTAAGATTCGCTCCTTTCATGTCTGCCGCCTGGCCTTCTTTTCCCGCAGTATCAAGCCACAGCTCATGCGCAAGCAGGATTGCTTTTAGTTTATCTTTGGCGATGGGAGGATTAGCATTATCGGCGTTTGGTGAATTTTCGGGTTGCAATGGTTTCTTCCCTGTGCGGAGTGAACATTTGTGGAATTAATCGTAACCTGCTTAAGCAAATCAACCTATCAAGCCCTTTACGTTGGGTAGCCAGCGTAATCAACAAGGTCTGACTCATATCTCCTGTGGGCGTTGCCCAACCGCTCCCGTAGGAGGGAAATTGTCATGGCTTGATCAAACAATATGGATCGTCAAGCCCTTACCGTTTGCACCATTTGCCAGCGGAGGCATCTCCGTCCACTTACGGCGGGGTCGTTCATTCGATCCCAGTATAGATGATAATCCGCCGAATCGGTAATGACAGAAAATAATTTTGCCGTGGAGAATAATTGTCAGGAAACATCCATGGTCGATGCGAGCGCCAAGTACCTGGGGTCTTGAGGATTTGCCGCCAAAGCTTGTTGCAGCCATTTTTTTGCAGACGGCTTGTCATTCATTGCCCAGTGGAGTTCTCCAAGATGGAAAGCGGCGTTGACATAGGCGGGATTGATTTCCAGCGAACGGCGAAAGGCACTAATGGCGGGATCGATTTTTTCTTGCTCTTGATAAAAAATCCCCAATTGAAAATGAGAAAGCATTGCCTCGGGCTCAAGGGCAATGGATTTTTTCAGCCACTCCTCGGCTTTTCCATAATTTCCATCGAGGCGATAAGAATCTCCCAGATTTGCTGCAAATAAAGCATTCTCCGGTTCGTGCAGTAGAGCCTTCTCATAAAATTGGATCGCCTCTGAATAGTTTTTCTCTTCCTTATACAGATTCGCGAGATTGTTCAAAGCCTTGCTATCGTTATCGTCGGCATGTAGAGAAATGGCTTGTTGCCATTGTTCTTTGGATTCCGTCTTCAATCCGAGAACATAATTCGTCATTCCCAGATTGATGAGAGCCTGAACATTTCCCGGCTCTTTCTGCATGACAAAAAGAAACATCTGCTTGGCCTGATCATATTGCCTGAGACCAAACAGGATCAAACCCTTTTTGCGATAGGCATTGTAATGTTCGGGATTAAATTGGATGGCCAGGTCAAACTCTTTGAGAGCATTCTGCAACAAAGATTTCTGCGCAAACTGAATGCCGCGCTGATAATGTTCCTCCGCCTGAACAGGGTCAAGAGAAGTTTTTGCTTGCGTACATGCGGTGAGGAATAGCAGAAAGATCAGACTTTGATAGAAAAATTTCATGACAGGAGTTTACAAAAAAATGGCGAAGCCAGTGGTGTTCTGTTGAATGACCACAGCTCCCCAATAGGACAGCATGGTCACATCACGATAGCCATCGCCATCACCAGAAATGGTTAAACTGGGAACAGAAGTAGCAACGGACTCAAACAGCAGTTGCCCATGCTTGAAGTTAGTCGTTCCGCTGATGAATACTGCGTCCGATTGGTTAGTTGGGTTGATCGATGTTTCATTGGTGCGCACAATAAAAATACGCTGGGTGTTTCCAGCACTGATAGTGAACGAAGGCATGCTACCTGCAAAGGTTACCGCATCGCTTTGCAAGGCGGTCAACTTGACACCAATTTGGGATACCATCCCCGAAAGGGAGGTGTGCGTGATAGCAATGAAAGTGTAGGACTGATCTCCACTATCGGATTGCCAATATGGAGAAACGACCCGAGAACTATTTTCTATCGCGAAAGCATTTCCCGCAAATAAAGCAAGAAAAGTGAAGGTAGCGATCATTTTGATGAATCGCGTATTCAGCTTTGTTTTCATTATAATTCTCTCCTATATATATTCGAATTGTCATTTTATTCTTAGTTGTTTTAACTCTAAAACAGTTTAATTTGTGGCACCTCCTTCCAAAGAATGTGTTGAATATAAAAAATTTAATAAACTCGTTCCTATTAAGGAAATCCAAAACTGTACGGGATTTTCATAATTTAATTAATCGCAAAATTATCAATACCTTAAGTTCCCATCCGCCGGAAACTGCCTAGACCAAGCGTAGGCTCTGTGAACAAAAAGCGGTTTCATCAATATTTTCGCTAAAATTTCGCCTTAAAGACTGGATCAGCCGCAAGGCAAAATTTTTCAATTATTTATATAATTATTATTATCTTTCAGTGTAAATTTAAAAGGGACGCCATCCATGTCTTGAGAATAAATTAATTATTTGGTATAATTTCATGATTTTATGTGAAATTTATATTTATTTTATTGATAACTATTGGCCACAATACCATCAAAATGCGCTTTGGTTTGAATTCCCCATTTATATCCGCAAAACCCCTTCTCCTTGCCCTACTCATCGGCCTGCTCACTGGTTGTGCTTCGACTCAGGAAAAAAGCGCCGATAGCCAAAGTCTTGCTCGCGACAAGTTTCAGGAAGCTATTAAATTTGGTTCTTTAGGAAGAAACGAGGACATGATTGCAAGCCTCAAAGAAGCCGTGGAGTTGGCACCAGAGGAACCTCGATATAAACTGTCCCTGGGCCGGGCGTATTATTTGGTGCACAAGTTTGCCCTGTCCGAAAAACTTCTATTGGAAGCTATTGCATTAGATCCTAACGACGGGCTTGTTCATCGTCAGCTAGGTCGGATCTATATGGACCAGCAAAAATGGCAATTGGCAATTGATGAGTTTCAAAAAACTCTAAAAAGTTCCGGTGTCGTTTCGGTACATCAGGTTCGCAATCTGGTTGCACTTTGCTACTACAATATGGGTAAATTCAATGAAGCCATTACTGAATGGAGCGCTGCGGTCGCGGTGCGCGACAATGCTGCTATTCGATTGAACCTGGCTCTCGCATACAAGGACAATGCAAATTTCAGCCTTGCTATCGACTCCCTGAAAAAGGCCATTGCTTTAAAACCTAAATTCCCGCAAGCTCATTTCGAAATTGCACTGCTTTTTTTAAAAGAGAAAAATCTGAGTGAAGCCAAAAAACATTTCACGAATGTAATCATTATGGAACCAATCGGTAAGCGTGCTACCTCATCCAGAGAGTATCTTACCGCAATCAATTCTGAGAGAATGCAATGACCGAAAACTTCGGCGCATTTTTAAAACATGAAAGAGAACTCCGAGGAGTTCCCCTGGAAGAAATAGCCGGTGCGACTAAAATCCATATGCGCTATTTATTAGCCCTGGAAAATAACGAATTTGAAGATCTTCCCGGTGAAGTGTTCATAAAGGGTTATATTCGCGCTTACGCCAAAAACATTGGCACAGATGAGGACGAAATGCTCAATACCTACGAACTTGCTGTTGGTCGAGACCGGTATGAGCGATTGCAACAACAGGAAGCCCAGGAAAGCGGACACCTTTCGGCAAACAAACAAAAAGTGATTGCTGTAGGCGGAGGAACGGTTTTATTTTTGCTGATAGGCATTGCCACCTTTTGGATGTTGACCGATTCTGCAGATCAACCCCTGGAACGAGCCAAAATCGAAATCGTGCCGATAGCACAAACAAATGCTCCTTTTCGGATTCAGACGCCAGAAGCTATCCAGAAACCTGAGCCGGACATGAAGTCGTCAACCACCACTGAGGCACCACCTTCAGCCAAATTATCTGAACAGATCCCGCAACCGACAAAGCTTGAAAAAAAATCGCAAGTTTCACCGCCTGAGCCAGAATCTGCGAGCCCAAAAATAAAAGAAACTAAAAAAATAATAAAACCAAAACCGCCCGCTCAGTCACCCAAAAAAATCCTGGCATCCACTCCGGCTAAAATCAAAAAACCACCGGTTTTAGAAACATTTTCCGAATTTAGATCCCAGGGCTTTCATACCGCTGAGGGTGATAATACAGCCACTAGTACAACAAGTAGCACTCCTGCTAAACCAAAAAAACCTTCGCTATTGGTCAAAAAGGAGGTTATAATTCAAACTGTTGCAGTAAATGTATCTGACAGCGGGATTGCCGAAAATTCTTTGGCTATCTCGGAATTGGAACTTAAAATTGAAGTTCAGGACAATGCCTGGTTTAACATGAAAGTGGATAACTCCCGAGAGGAAGATTTCATTCTTTCCCAAGGCAGTGCCAAAACATTCACCGCCAAGGAACAGTTTGTAATCACTATCGGTAACACGGAAGGTACCATTCTGTTTCTCAATGACCAGGCGATTGCTTTACCAAAAGGGTCGGGTCGGGTGGTTCGCAATTTTCTAATCAACTCAAAACTTTTACTGGATTAAGCCGTGGCTAAGATAGATGCGTTTTTTAAATTGATGAATGAACAAAGCGCCTCCGATCTTCATTTGGTGGCAGGTTCCCAGCCAATACTTCGTGTCCATGGCGACATGGAGCGGGTGAAATATAAAGTATTGGAAAATGACGAACTGAAATCCATGCTTTATGAGATCGCTCCGGAAGATAAAATCAAAACGTTTGAGGAGTCTGGAGATATTGACTTCGCTTATGAAATCCCTAATTTAGCTCGCTATCGAGCCAATTATTTTCAACAAAAGTGGGGCATAGGTGCGGTCTTCAGGGAAATCCCCAGCGTCATTGCTACCGTAGAACAACTTGGGCTTCCACAAGTGATCAACAAACTCGCCATGTTGCACAAAGGTCTGGTATTGGTCACCGGTCCAACGGGTAGCGGTAAATCTACCACCTTGGCGGCGATGATCGATCAGATCAATAAAAGCAAGAGAAGCCATATTATCACCATTGAAGACCCGGTAGAATTTGTTCACCAGAGTAAAGGTTGTGTCATCAATCACCGTGAGGTCGGTGTTCACACTCAAACATTTAAATCTGCGCTACGCGGGGCTTTGCGTGAAGACCCTGATATCATTCTGGTCGGTGAATTGCGTGATCTGGAGACCATCGAACTGGCGCTGGAAGCGGCATCCACTGGCCACTTGGTATTTGCCACACTGCATACGCAGAGTGCGGCAAAAACTATTGACCGAATCATTGACGTATTTCCAGCACATCAACAAGCTCAGATTCGCACAACGCTTTCGGAAACTCTAAAAGGCGTTGTTGCCCAGAACCTGTTCAAACGAGTCGATAAAAAAGGTCGACTGGCAGTGATCGAGGTCTTGGTCGTGACTGCCGCCGTATCCAACCTGATCCGTGAAGGCAAAACTTTTCAAATCCCATCGACGATTCAAACCGGGAAAAAATATGGCATGCAATCTTTGGACGATGCCATTCTGGATGCTCTGAGTTCACGTAAAATTGGTGCCGAGGATGCTTATGATAAGGCGATTGTAAAAGATCGATTCATGGCATTTTTAAAAACGCCTCCTGAATTTATATAAATTAAGACTATGAAAAAAGCCGAAATCGATGAAATTTTAAGTCAAATGTTAGATTCGAATGTAGATATTTCGGATCTCAATATCACTCCTGGAAAACCTTATCAGGTAGAGACTTCCGGTGTTTTGACTCCAGTCAACCTGGAACCGCCAATTCCCCAGGTTACCCC
>PVMS01009610.1_pt1 | contig 12741 bp, 11 predicted proteins | sample 1853461 | NCBI WGS metagenome assembly PVMS01 (sample SAMN08582032, study PRJNA380276) | Marine sediment metagenome, whole genome shotgun sequencing project. | isolation source: ocean sediment barecode stripped | collected 2017 | reverse complement strand
GATCCCCCTCTAATTTGGTTATAGTAAGCTTACTTTTACTGCTAACAGTATAGAGGGTTGAAGTGACAATGACCGATTGCGCGCTTGCTTGCAACCGTTCCCCTTTTTCTAAGGGGGAAGAAAAAAGTCAAAACTAATAGCCTGTGAGCTCGACATAGCCCTTGCCGGAAACAGTGTCGCCTGAGACTTTGACCGCTCCTTCCCAGTAAGTAAACGAGACCAGGAGCTCCTGGTTTGAAATAAAGGGGATCACGGTGAGTTTGATATCGTGATCTGGAATAGAAATTCGCCATTTTGAAGGGTACTCAATACCTGTTTTTGAACTTTTCCATGTATCAAGAACTTCAATTTCAAAATCGTCAGCTTTTAGCTGCCTTACAGCTCCGTCTTTCTCTATAAAACTGCCCGAGGAATAGTCATCGACACCGCCGTCTTTTAACCGGAGCTGATAGAGCATAATTTCCCGCCCGTCATCTAACTGAATAGAAAACCAGTCCCAACCTTCTTGTGTATCGCTGAGAGCGCTTGTACTCCATTCACGATCTAACCAGCTTAGACCGCTTACTTTAAACTCGCTGCCGCCTATAAGTATGCTGCCCGAAGTGTCGATGCGGGTTTGGGAGAAATAGTAAGACGCGTTTCCGGGCTCACCGCTCTTCTGACTAAGACCTTTGTCGCCTTGAAGAACCGCAGGCTTCATAGACTCCATAGTTAACTCTATAGACACCGGACCATCATTGGCTTTAAGTTTGAAATTATCGCCCTCCCCTTCGATAGACCAATTGTCTATCCAAACTCTATACGGATCACTCTCAGCACCGGCAAGTCCCAGTGCGCCCCTGCTCCAGCGCTCGCTTGAATAGAATTCGCCGCTCTCAATATCACTCAACGCAAAGTGTGCGAAATATATCTGGTTTGTGGACCAATTGGACTCCCTGTTTATTTCAAACGGGCTTAAGGCGCGCCTGAAGAAGGTGAGCTGGTAGCCGAAATCTCGTCCGTCTTTAGAAAACAAGTTGCCTGTGTAATACCACCACTCGGTTTGATACTCCGGATGCGGCCCCAAGTCCTGAGGAAACTTAAATTCTCTGGGTATTTGGACCCTTTTAAATCCGCTGATGTCATTTCCAGAAAGAGACCGGGTTATATTATTACTCTCCGGCGCACCTCTATTCTCCTTGCATGAAACTACGATCCCCGCCGTCAATACAAGAGCTATAACAAAAATTATTATCCGTACATTCATTAAATAGACCCTCTTCACTCCTCCCTGATAAGTTTGCCGGCATTTTCTTTTCCCAGACGATATGCCGGATACATCCCGGCTGCAATAGCAGCGATTAAAGCTATACCCATAGCCTCTATAAAATATTGAGTCTCTAATACAAAATTAAGCGTCCACCCGAATGAGCGGAGATTGATCACGTAAACAAGTATTAATGAAATAGCTACTCCCAGCGGTATTGAAAAAAGCCCCGCCGTAAGACCAATCAGTCCATTTTCTAGAAACACCATGCCTCGAAGCTGTGATACAGTCATACCTAACGCGCGATATATCCCGAACTCACGCCCTCTTTCTAGCTGAAGCGCCATAAGTGAGCTTAGTACGCTTATGAAAGCGACTATTGCAATTAATATTCTTAAAGCGGATGTAACGATAAATGTCTTATCAAAAGTATTTATCGCCGATTCTTTCAGCGCAGTATTTGATCTAACAATGAGGTTATGATCCTTAGACAAATATGCTCTCAGCTCATCAACCGCAATATCAACTTCTAGATCAGACGCAATATATACACCAAGGGAGTTAATTTGATTGTCATTCCAATGTGAGCGGAACAAGTCATCTGAAATTAAAACAACGCCTGTTTGCGCTCCGTAATCGTAATATACCCCGGCTATTTCAAACTCTTTTATCTCTCCATCAGTCGGAAGTTCAATTACATTGCCCGGGCCGGGCTTTATAGCGTTTCGGTAAGCAAAGGACTGAGATACAAGCACAGAACTATCTTGCATTTGTTCCCATAACTTTTCATTATTGACCCTATTCCAAATAAATCTTCTGTTCTTTGCCGCTAAATCCTCTGTAACCGCAATCAGATTAAACGGGCCATAACGAGGGCTCTTAAATTGAACTCTTCTTACTGTAGCAACCCTATCTACTCCCGGGGAATTTTCGACTTCCGCTCTTAAGCCAGGATCGAGCCCTGCCCGGCTGCTAATATTTGAAGACGGCATAGAGATGAAAATATCCGCGGTAAGAGCGGTATCAAGCCAACTCACTACTGTGGCTCTAAAACTACCTATCATAATGCTCACACTTAATATCACGGAAATTGCGACAGTAAGGGAGGCAATAGCAACCCCTGTACGGCTTAGGGATCTTAATATATTACGGGGAGCCATACGTCCGATTACCCCGGGCGGGCTTAAAATAAGGGAGAAAAACCGCATAGAGATAGCGGTGCAGACGGGAACTATGAGCGACGCTCCAAGCAATATTAAGAATACCGAAATAAGACTAAGAACGAGACTTTTTGTCGGTAGAATTATTAGAATTAAACCAAGACCAATAATAACGAGGCCACACAGAGTAAGGAACGGAACTGTTTTGATAAAAAAATTCTCAAGCTCAGAGCGGCGAAGAACATTAATAGGATTAATACGAGAAGCCTCATATGCGGGAACAGTGGCTGCTATTAATGCAGCTATTATGCCAGCCAAGAGTCCTTTAGCGATAGTTTCCATAGAGACTGAAAAGCTTGTAACCGTTAGAGTAAAATAAAGATCGTTTATTGTGCCGGTTACGAGATCTACTATACCGCGCCCTAACAATATCCCGCCTATGACGCCGACAAGACTGCCGACGGTGCCAATGATGAGCGCTTCTACCAAAACCATTTTAAATATTTGGCGGCGGGTAGTGCCGATTGAGCGAAGTGTTCCGATAATCGAGCGCCTCTGTATTACCGAGAACGAAACTATGTTATAGATCAGAAAAACTCCGACGAAAAGAGCTAATAAACTAAGAGCGGTCAAATTAAGCTCAAAGGAACGGGTTATGCTCTCTGTAGAACCCAGGGGGTTGTCCTTTTTATTAATTTCAACTACTGCAGGAAGCAGATTCCGTATTCGACCGAGAGCTTCTATACCCTGGGGGGTATTCTCATCAATAACTAAATCAATATGGGATAAAAACCCTACTTTATCCAGCAATTCCTGAGCAGTGGATATGTCGGTAAGCAGCAGCCCCCCCAAGCTCTCTGAAAGCTCATCGTCATTTGAACTAAGTAGTCCCACAATTTCTATATCGAGAGTTTTTGAGCCGTGGCTTAGTTTTAGTACTTCACCGGTATTTATACCGGTACTTTCGGCTAAATCCGGGGATATGAGCGCAGTATTTGCTCTAGTCATCAATTCATTCAAGATATGCGGAGAGATGTTACCGATAGAACTTGATTGAGCGTCATTAAAAATTAAATCGGCAAAAAAGTCAGTTCCTAAAAGACGCACGGCCCTTCCGCCAAGCTCTACTATATTTACATAATCCTCAACAATGGGGGCTATATTGGGAATACCTAAATTTAGTTTGAGATCGCTATATATTTTTTCGTCAAAATCAGAGTATGCGCCTGATATCCGGTGCGTGCTCTTACTCGACAGCTTCGCTTTAGAAAGAGTGAATGAGCGGCTTGCGCTTTGATTTGCAATATCTACAGATACCACCAAAGCCACACCGAATGCTATTCCGATAATTAAAAGGACACTCTGAAACAAGTGCTTCCTGATATAACCGATACTGACTAGGAAAAGTGGATAATTCATATTAAGTAACCGTCAACATCGCATTATTCAGAAAATAGTTTGCCATTATGAATTGTGTAAACCTGGTCTGCATAATTTATTATCTCAAGACTATGAGTAGCTATTATCATCGTCTTACCTGCTTCCCGAGCAACGCTGAGAAGTAAGTCCAGTATTTCTTTAGCGGTCTCATCGTCTAGATTCCCAGTAGGCTCATCGGCCAAAATTAAATCCGGATCGTTGATAAGGGCCCGTGCAATTGCAACTCGCTGCTGCTCCCCCCCTGATAATACATCCGGGTAAGAATTCAATCTGTCGCCCAGATTAACTCTTTCCAACAATTGTTGAGCACGAAGCCGGCTCCTGTTACCGCCTAATCTATTTAATTCACTTGGGAGAGCTACATTTTCAATTACGCTTAGAGTAGGAATGAGGTTGAAAAACTGAAAAACTATCCCGACCTGGTTTCTTCTGATCAAAGTTAGCTTATCTTCTGAAAGACCTGTAATAAGGGTCTCGCCAATCCAGACTTCACCGCTATCGGGATAATCAATGCCCGATATGAGATTAAGCAGCGTAGTCTTACCCGTTCCACTCTTTCCTACTAATGCGACAACCTCACCTTGATAAAACTCAGCATCTATATTGTCAAGAATATCAATTTTACCCCCGGCTTCCAGGTAATACTTGCAAAGGTTTTTGAGGAGAAGTTTTATATGCCTTTTAGAGTTTCCTTTAGACATTTTAGAATGGTTAAATCCGAATTTACAGCTAATATTAAGAGTAACGATAACTCAATCTATTGCAAGGCTGGGCTAATTTAAGAAATGACAGGAAACCTTACTTTATAGGGTTTATATGTTGTAAGAAAAACAGGAATCAGCTTATTCCGCTATTATCTTATATTGCTCTATTCTTCCTTCTACGGGAAGGTATTCAATCTCTAAACCGTATTCTTCCTCAAGGAGTTTCAGATTACCTTTTTCTGAATCTAATAAGCTCTTAATTACAACCGCGTTTGCCTGTACAGTGATCTTTTTATCCACAGGTCTACTCAGTCGTTTTTTTAAATCCCTAATGATTTCATAAGAAATAGTGTTTACAGATTTTAGATAGCCTATGCCTTCACAACAATAACAGGGTTCCGCAAGTTCTTTTAAAATACTTTCTCTCAGGCGCTGGCGGGTCATTTGGATAACTCCGAATGAAGACATTTCGATTACAACAGATCTCGCTCTATCATGTTTAAGAGCCTCTACAAAAACCTCAGATACTCCATCTCTGAGCTGGCGGTTTTTTAGATCTATAAAATCCATTACTATTATCCCAACCAGGTTTCTTAATCTTATCTGTCTCACTATTTCTATAGCGGCCTCTACATTTATGTTATAGATAGTTTCCTCCGGGTCTTTGCCGCTTTGATATCTACCTGTATTCACATCCACTACAGTGAGCCCTTCCGCTTCCTCAATTATGATATGCCCGCCTGATTTAAGCCATACTTTTTTCTTGAATATCTTTTTTATGTCGTTTTCAACCCCGTATTTTAAGAACAAGGGGACAGGATCTTTATACAACTCCACATCCAAATTAGAATCAGGGAAATTGCGCTTTAAATAGTCCTTGATGTCGCTATACGCACTATCTGAATCTACTAGTATCTTATTAACTTTGGTCGAAACAAAATCCCTAGCGGCTTTAATGTAAAGTTTAGGTTCTTCATAAATTAACGAGGGTCCACTCTTTTCTTCATTAGCTTTTTTAACATATTTCCATACAGAAAGAAGCTCCTTGAGATCATTAGCAAGTTCTTCCTCGGAGACTCCCGCACTCGCGGTTCTTGCAATTAACCCGGCCCCTTCAGGTTTTATCTTCTTAATAGATTCACTTAATCTCTCTCTTTCTTCATTATCTTGAATTTTTCGGGATATCCCGACTATATCTATGGTTCCTAACAGCACCAAATACTTTCCGGGAATAGCGACATAAGATGATAGCTTTGCCCCTTTGCCTCCAACAGATTCCTTTAACACTTGAACTAGGACATTCTGCCCCTCTCTTAAAATGTCCTGGATCAGGTTTTTTTGTTGTTTATGAACATATTGAGCACTATCCTCTTCCCCGTTCTCAAGAAAAAACTCATATAGAGAGTCTTCCTGCACATCTTCGACAGAGATAAATCCGGCTTTGTCCATCCCAATATCTATAAAGGCGGCCTGCATCCCCGGGACGATTTTCCCCACTTTACCTTTATATATATTCCCAACTATGCGTGGTTTAGCCTTCCTCTCAATATATAGCTCAGCAACCGAACCATTTTCCATAACCGCAACTCTGGTTTCGTTGAACGTTACGTTTATTAAAATTTGATTGTCCATGGGGTTTTGTTTAAAACGTTTTAATGTGAAACTTGACAACAGATTCTAATTATAGTCGATAAGCTATATTTATGAAAGCTCATACTTAGTTTGATGGCTGAGTCATAGGTACAAAACGCACAGAAGTGATTTTTTTTCTTTTTACTCCTTCGCTGGTATTTTCAATTAAAAGGAGATCTTGACTCATATCGCCCACCGGTATGACCATTTTCCCGCTACTGTGGAGCTGCTCTATTAGTTTATCAGGTATATCAAGGGGCGCCGCAGTTACTATTATACCCTCGAAAGGAGCATTCTCTTCCCACCCTTTATAGCCGTCGCCCATTTTGTATTTAATATTCGAATATCCTAATTCATCTAAAGTTCTGCGGGCTGCTATAGCAATATCTTCAATTATTTCAATTGTATACAGATCACAACCTGTCTCAGCAAGGACAGCTGACTGGTAGCCTGAGCCGGTACCGATTTCCAAAATTTTCTTGCCGGGGGCTGGACTCAAAAGCTCGGTCATAAGAGCGACCATATAGGGCTGAGACACCGTTTGTCTCTTTTCTATAGGGATCGGTTTATCACTATAAGCAGAATCGATATAATGCTCTGGAACGAATAGATGCCTCTTAACTTTTAGCATCGCCTCAATTACTCTGGCGTTTTTGATCCCCCTTGAGACAATTTGATTCTCCACCATGTCCCAGCGTCTTTCTGTGTATTTATCATGATCACTGCCTTCTGATGATCCGGAGGAACGAGCGGGATTCATATTAAAGAGAATAACACCAATTTGCAAATAATCTCGCAAATGAAAAAAGACAAAAGAAGATTCTGAATAGATCCCGAATCGAGTCCGGGACATGGTTCAGAGTGACAGGAGAAGAGAGATTCTTCGGTCATTTCTCTCCCTCAGAATGACAACTACCACCCCCACCTTAATCCTCCCCCCTCAAGGGGGAGGTGAAAAGGGAAAAGCAAAAAAACAAGACTGGATTCCCGATCAATACGTTCGGGAATGACAAAAGAGAAATCCCCCTTTAATTAGCGTTTTGCAGATTATGTGCCGGAACTTGATAAGCTTTAGTGCCATTAATGCAACAGCGTCCGGTTGCGCACTTGCTTGCAATCGTTTTCCTTTTCTAAGGGGAGAAGAGAAAAAGATAGATTCTGAATAGATCCCGAATCGAGTCCGGGATATGGTTCAGAGTGACGGATTAGAGGCTGCTTGACAAAAGGCAGCAGTGCAATTTTAATGACTATTTACCCATTTTGATTATGGTTTCAAAATCTTTTTTTAAGACGGGCATTACGGATAATCTGCTGTGTGTCACAAGTGGAACATTCTTAAGGCGTTTGTCATTTTTAATATCCGAAAGTGAAACGGGGTTATTTAGTTTATTGACCGGCTCTATATCGACCACGACCCATCTGTCATCTTGGGTTGTAGGATCCTGATAGAACTCTTTTATTACTTTGGCAACGCCTACTACTTCCTTCCCTTCGTTGCTGTGATAATATAGAACCAAATCCCCTTTTTTCATTAGCTTGAGATTATTTCTTGCCTGATAGTTCCGAACGCCGTCCCAGTAAGTCCGGCCGTCCTTAACCAGATCATCCCAAGAATATGTATTCGGTTCAGATTTAACAAGCCAGTGGTTCATACAATTTATTATCAACGATAACGTGCAATTTTCAAATGGATTGATATTCTTTCTTTCTCTAATCCGATATTCCTGTATATTTATAGACAAATGGAATTTTCGAGTCGATACTGGCTAATAACTCTCTTTATCCTTTCGTTGGTTCTCGTACACAAATCAACACCATTTGCAGAGGCCCAAGAAAATAATGGCTTGGAAGTTGCACAAGCCCCGTCAAAATATTTTGTAGGCAAGATGGCTTTAATACCTTTTAGTTCAAAACAAATGCTTTCATTAGAGCAATCTGAAGAATCGCTTTCAGATATTGAGTGGTATCTCACAATATCGCTATACGATGCCCTCATTTCACAAACAAGCGGCGTTGGGAATTTTGAAATACTACCACTAAAGAAGTCGGATACGGAATTCGCGAAGTTGAAATCCGGAAAGCCTAAAATATATTACAAAGACATAGCTATAGATGTCGGAAGGGTTCTGGGCGCAGACTCGGTAATGATTGGAGTTATCTCACACTACACGGAAAGAGGCGGCTCTGAGTGGGGGGTAGAATCTCCATCTACCGTAGCTTTTAGTGTAGAAGTTCTCAGCACTAAAGACGGGAGGGTGATATGGGAGACCTATTTCACAGAAACGCAAAAGCCGCTCTTTGACAACTTGTTTGATATAAAGAAGTTTGTGAAAAGAGGGGGCAAATGGATATCTGCGGATGAGCTTGCAAAAGAAGGCGCTAGAAAGGTTGCCCGAAGGTTTAGTGAATTTTTAATGGAGAGCAAATGATAATTATACCAGCTATTGATCTTAAAGATGGAAAGTGCGTAAGGCTCTTTAAAGGTGAGGAAGAAAAAGTAACAGTATTTTCTGACAACCCTTCTGAAATTGCAATGGAGTGGGAAGATTCCGGGGCCAAGTGGATTCATGTTGTAGACCTCGACGGCGCTTTTTCGGGCAAGCCTAAAAACTTTAACGTCATTAAATCCATTGTAGATTCTGTAAAGTGTCCGGTTCAAGTCGGCGGTGGCATAAGAAACATAGATACCGTAAGAGAGTATGTCGGAATCGGCGTTAAAAGAGTGATATTGGGTACTGCGGCGTTTAGTGACGAGGACTTTTTACGCAACTCATGCAGCGAATTCCCCAAAGAGATCGTAGTTGGAATCGATACCAAAAACGGGAAAATAGCTGTTAAAGGCTGGACTGAAGTAATAGACCAAAGCATAGATGAGGTGCTTAGGAATCTACATGACGCGGGCGTATCAGTGGTACTTAATACTAATATTGACCGTGACGGAACGATGGAAGGAATTAATATAGAGAGCGCAAGGAAATTTATTAACGAATCTCCGATTCCCGTAATTACGTCAGGCGGAATCGCTACAATGAAAGATCTTGAGAAGTTATCTTCAATAGAGCATTTAGGCTTATATGGAGCTATACTAGGGAAGTCAATTTATACCGGCAGTATTAATCTAAAAGAGGCAATACAAAGGTACTCCTAAATGTTATCGAAAAGAATAATTCCATGCTTGGATGTAAAAGACGGAAGAGTGGTAAAAGGGGTGAATTTCGTCAATTTAAGAGACGCCGGAGACCCGGTCGAAATCGCAAAGAAGTATAGCGATGAGGGGGCCGACGAAGTATGTTTTCTAGATATAACCGCTACGAATGAAGAAAGAAAAACTATGATTGATGTAGTGGAACGCACAGCGGGACAGGTGTTTGTTCCGCTTACTGTAGGTGGAGGCGTGAGAACACTTGACGATGTGAGGCAGATGCTGCTTGCAGGGGCCGATAAAGTCTCGATAAACACAGCTGCCGTGAAAAACCCGGATTTCGTTAGAGAAGCTGCCAATAAATTTGGAAGCCAGTGCATAGTGATCGCTATAGACGCCAGAAGATCGGGCGAGAACAAATGGGAAGTGTTCACTCACGGCGGAAGAAACCCTACCGGAATAGATGCTGTAGAATGGGCAAAAAAAATGCAGGAATACGGAGCGGGGGAGATTCTTCTTACCAGTATGGATAAAGACGGAACAAAATCAGGATATGATTTACCTCTAACTAAGACTGTCTCGCGTAATTTAAAAATTCCTATTATCGCCTCAGGCGGGGCAGGCAACCTCGAGCACCTATCGGACGGGGTAATACTTGGGGAAGCTGACGCTGTACTGGTCGCCTCTATTTTTCACTACGGAGAATATACTATTAAAGAAGCCAAGGATTTCTTAAGCTCAAAAGGCATATCTGTAAGGCAATAATCGCCTTATAAAAAATGGAGTTTAATCTTGACGATAAGAGAACAGCTTGAAAAAATTGAAAAGGAAATATTGTCCCCTCTCGCTTCACTTAGTGCAGAGACAAAGGGGAGAATGAAGCCTGAAGAGAAATGCGCTATTCGAACGGACTTTCAGAGAGACAGAGACAGGATTATACATTCAAAATCATTTAGAAGAATGAAACACAAGACACAAGTGTTTCTCTCCCCCACCGATGATCACTATAGAACAAGGCTTACGCACGTAATAGAGGTGGCCCAGATCGCAAGGACAATCTCTAAAGCGCTAAGATTTAATGAAGACCTGACAGAGGCGATAGCACTAGGTCACGATCTTGGACACACTCCATTTGGACACGCCGGAGAAGCAATGCTTAATGAAATATTTCCCGAAGGCTTTAAGCACGTTATACATAGCCTGCGTGTGGTAGACGTTCTGGAGAAAGGCGGTGAGGGACTAAACCTTACCTACGAAGTACGCGACGGAATCTCCAAGCACTCAAAAGGCATGGGTGCGATAGATAATCCCAAATACAGACCTGAGACTATGGAGGGTCAAGTTGTTAGAATCTCAGATTTAGTGGCCTATGCTAATCACGATTTAGACGATGCAATCCGCTCCGGAATTATAACAATTGATGACGTGCCTAGGGAATGTATCAGTACCTTGGGAATAACTAATTCCGAGAGAATTAACAAAATGGTCACAGACATAATATTTGAAACGAAGAATCTCGATGAGAAGAGAGTAGTTTCAAGTCCTGAAGTCGAACAAGCCATGCTCGAATTGAGAAGCTACCTGTTTAATACGGTTTACATGAACGATAAGATTAAAAACAATTTTGATAAGGCAAAAAAAGTAATAAAAGATCTCTACGAATATTTTTGTGAGAACCAGGATGAATTTAAGATTATATACCCAAGAGAGCCTAGAGACGGAGAAACTCCGGAACGAGCGGTATGCGATTTCATAGCCTCTATGACGGACTCGTATGCTATTGCCCTTTATGAAAAGATATTTTTGCCCAAGAGATGGCATGGAGATATAAGCGCATTTTAAGAATATTAATTTCAGGTAATCTATATTCTTTCAAAAATACCCCATACTTAACAATTTATAATTTTTAGCTTTTTTATAAGACTACTTTTTTGGTGAAAAAATTGATAAAACTGGGTTCAGTATCGTTTTTAAACGCAAAACCTTTGACATATGCTTTAGAGAATAATCTGCTAAGTCACGAGTTCGATCTTATACAAACTCCTCCGTCAGAATTATCTTTGAAGCTTCATAAGAAAGAAATAGACATAGGGCTCATACCCGTTGCAGAGCTCCTTAAGAGAAAGGAGTACGCTATAGTCCCAGAAATCTCTATTTCTTCAATTGGTAAGGTCGATAGCGTTATTGTAATTTCAAAATCAGATTTAAGAGAAGTAAAAACAATCGCTGTCGATAAACGCTCCCAAAGCTCTACTGCGCTGCTTAGAATAGTGCTTGAAATATTCTACAGCGTTCAAACTACATATGTATCAAGGGACATTGATAAAGAGGACTTCTTAGACGGTGTCGACGGGGCTATGCTGATCGGGGATTCGGGACTTAAAGAATGCTACAATGGGGATAACCCTTATAAACTCTATGATTTGGGAGAGATATGGACAGCTGAAACAGGACTTCCCTTTGTCTATGCGGTTTTCGCAGTAAACGAGGGTGTTATACTAGGAAAGAACCTGGACGCTCTTATAGAATCAAAAAACTATGGTCTCGGGATTGTAGACAAGATAGCTGAGACTGAGTCACAAAAAATAGGAATAGAAAAAGACGTATGTCTTAAATATTTAACAGAGCGGATTAAATACGATTTAGGGACAGAAGAAATCAAAGGGATTATCAAATACAGCGAATTACTCTCAGAACTGAACGAAGCAGAGAAGATTTCAGATTTAAATATTTATTCCGAATAGAAAACAAGGAGAAACTCACATGACAGACAAAATTCAAATGAAACTCGGGCATAGTCCCGATGCCGATGACGCTTTTATGTTCTATGCCATCGATAAAAATAAAGTTACTTCTGACAAAATAGATTTCATTCAAGTTGTAGAAGATATTCAATCCCTTAACAAACGCGCACTTAATAAAGAGCTAGAGGTAACTGCTATCTCAGCACACGGGTATCTCAAGGTGCAAAACGATTACAGGATTATGTCGTGTGGCGCCAGTATGGGAGAGGGTTACGGCCCGATTGTAGTTTCTAAAGATCCGATCCAAAACCTCGAAGGAAAAAAAATTGGAGTGCCCGGAATGCTGACTTCAGCATATTTGCTTCTCTGTATTTTTGCAGACGGGTTCATACCGGTCGAAATGCCGTTTGATGAAATAATGCCTGCGGTGCAAAACGGCGAGATCGAGACAGGTCTGTTAATACACGAAGGGCAGCTGACATATAAAGATGCGGGCCTTGAACTGTTATTTGATATTGGAGAACTCTGGGCAAAGGAGACTTCACTGCCGCTTCCTCTGGGATTAAACGTTGTGAAAAGGGATATTAGCAAAGACCTTCAGAAAGAAGCGCACAGAGTACACAAACAAAGCATCGAGTATGCTTTAATACACAAAGAAGAAGCTCTTGAATAT
>PVMS01157541.1_pt1 | contig 12744 bp, 5 predicted proteins | sample 1853461 | NCBI WGS metagenome assembly PVMS01 (sample SAMN08582032, study PRJNA380276) | Marine sediment metagenome, whole genome shotgun sequencing project. | isolation source: ocean sediment barecode stripped | collected 2017 | reverse complement strand
TCGAACTTGTTCTTTTGATGTTCGAACAAACCGATCGTGCCGATGGCTTCATCTCCCACCAAAATCGGAACCATAACGAGGGATTCGGCCATAGGAGCATCTTCATCTCCCAAAGTTTGCGTAGATCCTAAATCCTTAGCAATTTGGGGTAAATTCTCGTGAACTAACATTGGTTGTTTTGTCATCAGAACATGGGAAATAACACCGCTATTTTCCTTGAAAGGGAAGGGATCGATCGGGAACCTTTTACCATTTTCTACATAAAAAAGGATTTCGACCTGGTTGCTGCTCCTGTCAAGAATTGATATGCTCATATGCTGGATGCCGAAGATCTCTTGGATTTTCGTACCAACCAAATCAATAATTTCCTGGAAATCTAGTTTCGTCGCCAGACCATCTTGAACGCTGTTGATAATTCCCAATTCGGCATTGCGCTGCCCTAATGCTTCATTCGAGGTGCTCAACTCCGCAGTCCGTTCGCTCACCCGCTGCTCTAAACCTTGATACAGCTCGGCATTCTCGATCGCCGCGGCAACCTGGTTGGCAAAGGATGCCAGTAGATCGACGTCCGCCTGGGTGAATTGCCCAAAGATGGCATGATTATCGGCATAGATCACGCCGCTCAGCTTTCCCCGTGAGATCAGCGGTACACACAGCACAGAGAGCGACTTAAGTGGATCCTGTGTAGTCGAATTGATATCCCCCTGATCAATATCCTGGCGGAGGACATGCAAATTGGAAGCTTCTACGATGTCGATCAGATTCGAGGCTTGAGCTAAAAATGTCTTTTTTTCATCTTCTGGAAAGCCATAACTGGCACCAATCTGTCTTTCTCCGGAATCGTCGACCAGCAGCAGCATGGCCCGCTCGGCGCCGCTCAGCTCAATTAATTGATCCATGATGAAATCTGACAGCGCCTGAATTTCGCGGCGTTCGTTCATGCGCACACCGATCGCCAGCTGGCGCTGGAGCTGTGCCTGGACATTTCCCGGTTGGGTATCATCCTCTTCGATGATCAGGTTGCGAGCAGCTGCATAGTGCGCCCATTCGTTGATGATCGCTCGGTTGATCTCAACCTTATTCAGATAATTTCGCCGTAAACCTTCATCACTAAGCGAGACGATCCCCTCCAGGGTGATCTCACGCGCTTTTTGTAAAGCTGACCAGGTGTTTTCAGGAATATCAGGCATTTCACTTCCATTATCTCCGGGGCCGTGTTCTTGCCGCACCTCGTAGGTCAAAGCCTGATAATGCCACCACCAGATCTCCTGGGGTGGATATTCGGAACCACCAAGGCCGATCGCTTCTAGTTCCGTGACTCCTTCCGCCGTATACATCCTGGCTGACTGGGGATCATCGAGCGCCAGGTAGGCAGCCCCCAACCAGGCCAGAGTTGATGGAATATCGGAACCGAGATTGATCTCCCGAAAAATATCGAGCGCCGATTGGACCGCATCATGCCCTTTTTCTGCCTGGCCTGACAACAACGCCACTCTCCCCATGCCAAACAGTACGTATCCCTCAATGCCGCTGTTGTTGATTTCAGCAGAAACTTTCTGACCTTCCTGGAATTTTTCCTCAGCTCTTGCAAATGCCCCTAAATTCATTTCTGCTCGTGCCAAACTATCCAGGTATAGGGCCAGACCGTAACGGGCACCCGTTTCTCGCACCATATCAACTGCTCTATGGGCATAAACCCGGGCAGTGCTGTAAAGCCCCAAATGCCCATAAAGCAGGCTCAGGTTGTTGTACATCTGACCCTGCCCGAAACGATCACCAATCGTCTTGAATATTTCTAGTGCCTCTTCCCCGGCGTCTCGTTTTTGAGCATAATCACTGGTTGTTAATGACCAGGCATTGAGGGCACTCGCTTCTCTTTTGCGGTTTCCTAAAGAACGCCAAATAGCCAGTGCATCCAATGCGTACTTTCCTGCCAGTGTCTTATTCCCGGTAAATGAGACAACTGATCCCAACGCTGCCAGGGTGTTAGCTTCTCCTTCCCTTTCACCCGCTGCCCGGTACATGCGCAAAGCCTGCTCAAAATTATCTTGCGCCTCAAGTTTCTCTTCCAAAACGAAATGGTTGTAACCCACGGCCAGTTTCACTGCGGCGTTTATGGAGATGTCATCCGATTTCTCCCCCGTAACCATGGCCGCCTCAGCGATCTCTCTTACCTTGGCATTTTCACCCATGCGCACGGCAGTAAAAACCTGGCGGTAAACGATCGCCATTTGCATCTCAGGATTTCCGAGGTTCTGGGCGATCTCAACCATTTTATCCAAAGCGTCCAATTCAACATTGAATTGCCCCATTCTTTCGTAGCATTCCGCTCGCTGGTCGAGAATATCATACGCTATTTCGGAGGTGATTTCGTCAACAGTCAGCGCCTGCGTATATAGCGCGATCGCTGCAGGATAATCGTAGATCGTTTGCGCTTCAGAACCTTTTCTAAAAAGTTCTTCAACATTTTCATTTGACGATTTTGTTTTAGATTTCGCTGTTTTGGATCCTTTTATTTTTTTCTTTGCCATCCATTCTCTTCTTAAATATCAATTACAAACCCAAAGGAATCATTACATATATTATTGATTCTGCGCAGAGATAATGATCGGCCGAATTATTAATTACGGTTGTATACCAGAATTTGCCAAAATCCTGCCTTCTGATGATAAACTGGCTCCAGCCCCTGTTCCCTGACAATCTGATCAACCTGCTCAGTACGGTGAATGAAGATACGGAAGGGAGTGCCCGTCAGGCTCAAGAAAAAATTCGCCATCGGCAGCAACAACCGGACCAGCCACAAATCGCGTGGGAAAACCAGGCCGTAAATTTTGCTTGCCTTCTCTGCGGATAACTTCACCAATGCCTGCATATCGTCATAACAACATACCACCCGGTCAAGCGTGACAATATCTGCAGTTGGCATATCCTCTGCCAGATCAACGAAATCCCCTTGCAGGAAAGTAATCCTGTCATCGATCTCACGCCGAATTGCTTCTTCTTGAGCAGCCTGCATATACGCAGAGGAGGCCTCCACGTTTGAAGCCTGGATTACACCGCCATTTAACAAAGCATGTTGGATCCCTCCCACCCCGCCACCAATATCGAGCAAAGTCATCCCAGCCACACCCTGCTGGGAGATTGCTGCTATCAACTGGCGCGTAGTTCCAGCTGCCCCCTCCTTCCGGTAGCGCTTTAATTGCTTAGCAACGCGCTTTGCATTGAACTCCCGTTCAATTCCCTGACATTGGTTTCAAGTCATTTAGTTATCTCACCTTGAGTAATGAGGAGTTATCTAATCTAAATTATAAACTTTTCTCCACCCCAGTCAATGGTTTCAGGGTGAAATTGACAAGAATAATCCGAAAAATCACCCATTGTAATTACCGTTGTAGTAATCAGGTTAACTCGATTCCAAACCATTAAAGCAATATATTAAATTAGTAACGCTCACACATCGTCTCACATGAACAGAAGGAGATGGATGCAATCTAATTCAAGCGTTGCAAAAATATTGCTGTAATCTTGCCATTCTCTTCTTCACCATGCTTGTGGCCATGATGGGATTCGGAATGATCATCCCCATCTTACCTTTCTTCATAATCGAATTCGTGGCCGGTGGCAGCGCTATAGGTATTTTGATAGCGACCTATGCCATCATGCAATTCATCTTCTCACCGATCTGGGGCAGAGTATCGAATCGGTCGCAAATCTGTCTTGATGATCGACGTGATCGGCAATGCATTGATGCAATTGCTGTTCGGTTTTTCGACAGAATTGTGGATGCTGAGTGCAGTCCGAGTTCTAGCAGGCTGCCTTTCCTCAGTCACTCTCCCCTAGGCAATGGCATACATGGCTGGCAGTACATTAGAACGAGACCGCGGTGGGGGAATGGGTATTTCAATTATAAAAAATCAATGGCTGTCTGCTGTGGGGATTGTAAAATGAAAAGTAGTCCCCTGCCCTAATTCACTCTCGAACCAAAGGTTACCACCCTGCATTTCAACTAGCTTCTTTGTGATGCTCAAACCGAGGCCAGTTCCCGTAGTCTCACGCACCTGGTTATCTTCAGACCGAAAGAATTGCTGAAATATCCTCTTCTGATCTTCTGGGCTGATTCCAATCCCATCGTCTGCTATTGATACATGGATCACCTGGTCTGCATCACTCTCATCCCACTGATTGGAGGTTTGCTCGGCGCGGATCTTTATCAGCCCTTCGGCAGGCGTGTATTTATGTGCATTACTGATCAGATTGGTGAGAATTTGAACTGTGCGTGTATTATCGCACCACATGAGTGGCAAATCTTCAGGCAGTTGAATTTCTAGTTTCTGTCCTTTACCTTCGATCTGCGTTAACAACAAACTGATGACTTCATTGGTGATATCCTCCAGCGGCTCGCTGGAGAACTGGAGCTGCAGTTGACCCGCTTCGATGCGAGAAATATCTTGTAGATCGGAGACCAAGGTACCCATACGTTCAGCATTCGAGCGGATAGTGGTTAGAAAATCCGCCTGCCCAACACTGATCGGCCCCACAGCACCTCCCACCAACAAATCGCTATATCCTTTTATCGAGGTCAAGGGATTCTTGAGCTCGTGGGCAGCTGCAGAGACAAACTCGCTCTTGGCACTGTTTGCGGCTTGCAACTCAGCATATAGCTGTGCATTTGAGATGGCGACCGCAGCATGATCGCCCAACCGGGAAAGAAATGCGACGATGTCTTTCTCGAATCCTGGGCTGTGGGTACTCTCCAAGAAAATGACTCCAATGACTCCAGATTCACGCCGGATGGGAATAAGTATTTGACTCTGCCCCTGGGGGAAAAAGTTCCAGTCTGTGCGCTTTCCCAAATTCGAATGTTCCTGAAGGTGAATATCGGATTGCTGCCCATCATCACCCGATCTATTTGTAACGAAAATTATGGGTCGCCCATCACTACTGCTGAGCAGCTTTTCAAGTCCAGGAATTTCCGTTTCTCGTAATGATCCTTCATCGTTAAAGCTGCCGACAGGATATCCTTCAGCGGCAATCACACACAATCCATCTTCTTCAATCGATCCGATCAAACCAGCTGCGGCTTTAGAATGTCGCATGGCTGATTTGAGTGTGATCGACATGACTCGCTCAAAATCCAAACTTGCATTGAGTTCACGATCGATGCGCTGCATCACAGATAGTTCATCAACCCGGGCTGCAAGCGCCTGGTCTGTTTGAGTATAAAGACGGGCATTTTCAATCGCAACCGCAACTTGACCAGCAAATGCAGTCAACAATTCCAGATCTTTAAGATTGAAGGGTGAGCGATCCATTTTGTTCAGAATTTCCAGAACACCGATAACGTGATCCTTTACAACCAAAGGGACAACCAGCAGGTCCTTCGTTGAGAAGCCTGTTTTTTCATCAGCGTTAAACCAATCATCACTCTCGCGGACATCATTTTCAATTATTGCTTGCTTCGTCTTCACTGCTTTGCCAACCAGTCCAACACCTGCAGGCAATCGCTTTCCCTTTAAATCCGGTCCGACAGGACCGATCACTACCTCAAAAACCGATTCGCCGGTCTGATCATCCACTAACAATAAGCTGCCAGCTTCACAATCTAAAATCTCAACCGCGCTTTCCATGATACGGTTCAATAATGGCTCGAGGTCGAGAGTGGAAGTCAGGCTGCGAGTGAGTTCATTGAGAGTTGCCATCTGGCGGGTTTGTTTCTGAGATTCTTCGAGCAACCGCGCCTTTACAATGGCACCTGCAACCAAGTCCGCCACCGCTTGAAGCAGATTTACCTGTTCTGGTAAGTACATAATCCTTGGATCACGACTACCCAGGCTCACTGCTCCGATGGTCTCTGCCCCAGCATTGAGCGGAACACTCATCCAGGCATGAATTTTATCCGAATCTGGAGAAATTCTGCGCCTCTTACATTCTCCAACATAATCCACCGTGACAATGGCATATTGACTGCGAACAACATCAGCTTCAAGACTCTGGTTTACCAGGTAGGAATGATTTTCACGACTTGGAATGCGCTGATTATCTGCAATATAAAAGACATGGTGGTAGTCATCCCCGGATTCTGTTTTTAATGTTATGCGAAAATCAACCGTAGTCACAAGTTTCTTTGTCTCGGTATAGAACATATCCAACAATTCATCAAAAGCCAATATTTGGTTTATTCCCTCGGCAACTTTAGTAATCGTATCCATCTCGTGGATGCGACGTTCAAGTGCTGACACAACCTGCGAGCGTTCCAAAGCAAGGGAGGCCTGATCACAAAGCGATTCAAGGTAATCAATGTCGTGAGTTGAATAAGGTTCTCCAGATTGACGAGCCCCCAATGCCATCCAACCAACCATCCCTGATTGGCCCCGGATTGGAACGAACAATTCAGCTTGCAGCACCGCCAGACGGGCTTGATCCACCATTAATTTTTCTGGCAGCTTGCTCCCAGCTCCCAAAAAAATCGTCCCACTGCGCTTAATTAGCAGATCAACCAATGCACTGCTCCTCGCAAAGCGGATATCGCTGCTGCTGGTGCCATCTTTGTCGGGTGCGGCAACATAATAAGTATTAGATTCATCAATCGTATAAATAAAGAGTCTTGCGGGGGAAAGTGACCCTCCGACAAATTCATGGAGCAGGAGAAGAATACCCTCAAATTCAGTCATCCGGGTCAGCTCATGGCCAAAAGTCTGTAGGCCTTCTTGATAAATTTCTCGACCCCGAAAGAAAGCCAGGTCGACTCGTTTCTGGAGACTGGTTCGGAGTGGATAGAGAAGCAAGGCAATCAGGAATACAGCTGTCCCAACCAGGATCGGTTGGCTGTTCTCTAATAAATCTCCAACCAATAAACTAAGACCACTCACTAATAGTGCATAGCTACCAGCAACAAAAACTAGCAAGCTTCCATAAATAATCCCCCGCTTGAGTAATATGTCTGTTCCTAATAATCGATAGCGTAGAATAGTATAGGTAATAAATATCGGAAAGGCGCTCACTGACAGGAAAATAAATGGAGATAATTGAATGTCTTCTCGAATTAGGCGGATGGAAACCCAGGTGAGTAAAGGACTAAATGCGATCCCTGAACCCCATAAGATCAGTCGCGCTTGTTCTCTGACCATTGGAGATGGAGAACCATAAAGGCGAATCAGCGTCGATCCGAGGAAGAATACCAATGAGAGGCCAATAAAAATCACCTCCAAGAGCCAGATTGTGGCAAAGCTGCTGGTGTAACCTGAATTCACCTGGATGAATAAGGCAAGCAAGATCAGCACGACCGAAGGGAGATACCCCATGTAACGTAAGCTGGGGAATTGAAAATTAACCCGGGCTTGCTCAGGATAAATTAATGCCAAGTTTATAAGCGCTCCTCCAGAAAGCGCAGTCGCTGCAACCCAAATGGTTAGCAAGCGCTGTGAGGTAAAGGCATCAAACAAACAAAACAATCCAAGTGCAGTGGCAGTTCCAAAAAGTGAGTATACCTGTCCGACAACGTCGTTTCTACGCTGACTGAATACCCAGATACTGCTGGTCAAGAACACCAATCCAAGGAAATAGGGTAAATAGAAATAAATCCAGCGTTCATTCAGAGATATATCATCGTGGATTTTTAACCAATTGTCAGCCAGGAAGGGTACACTCACCAGAACAATAACTGCCAGGGCCTGGAAAACCAAGAGAATCACCAGGTTAAGTTTGTCCCCCCACAACCATCGGGGAGGCGCGATCACTACGTTCTGCATGCTAGGCATAGATAGATTGTATTGCAGTGATAAGGGAAGCGCAAGAAAAAAGGGCTAATGCTAACCAGAGTGTAAGGTTTGAACCCTGAAATTACGTCTGTTCAATCGTCCTAAGGAAATCTTCGATCGCGACTTGATGACCAACATCGTGCTCAGCTTTTTCAGAGAGATACCATTTGTGCTCTAAAATCTGGCAGTATTGCTCGGCTGGATCAATATCGTCGTTGATCAGTGATCGTATTCCATCCAAAGCAGGCAGGTAAATCTCTTGCAACCAATTGAAGGCTGCCAGACTGAGTGGTGTGCTCCGGTTGTGAGTCTGGGAAAGTGTCGCTTTAAGTTCGTGGATCTCGTTCATCATCAAGCGAGCCTGCATCTCCTCTGCTTCAACACCTGTTAAACCCAAGAGCTGATCTTGATGGAAATTGCGATCGGTAACCAAGACTTGAAATCGGAGTTTGTCACCAAGCTCACCGGTCTCTAATAGCACTTCACCAATTGAAAAACCCAATGAATTTAATACCTGGATCCTTTCCTGGATACGGTATTTTTCTATTGGGCTGATGATAATCTGACGGGTGATCTCCTCCCAGAGATTCTGATACCGAATGGAAATCGAGGCGCCCGTATCATCCAGAGGAATTCCATCCATGAGTAGATTCGCGGCACCTAAACCCGCCAAGTCGCCATCCACATTCTCTTTCATAATCTGTAGATCATGGAAGCGCATGGTAGGAGGGACGATATCAGGATGAAGTTCAGCGGTCTCGGCGTCCACCAGGTAAGCCTGTAAAGCTCCTGCATCGCGCCGGAATAGGGTGTTGGATAGAGAACAATCTCCCCAATATACCCCCGTCAGATGGAGTTGAACCATGAGACCGGCGATGGCGTCTAACAAATGATCCCGGTAGCGTAATAAACTTCTGCGCATAAAAAGAGAACGATAAGGTAATGATCGATCGAGAAAACGAGTAATCAATACACTGCGCTTTCCTGTCATGGTATTGGTAACAGCATACCCAACCGCTGTTACGGCGGGTAAGCGCATCTCCTCCATAGAAAGGAGCAGATTGAATTCATTTTCAGCCAAGTCAGGTGGCATCTCTTTGACTGCATAAATCGTTCCTGAGTAGTTAATAAACTCCACCGGATGGCGGGATAACCCGCGGGGCACATCTTCCAGGTACTGACAATGGAGAGACCATTCGCTCAGAGGATGCTCCCATGGCAAGTCTTGGAAGTCAGGGAACTCAGGGCGTAAAAATATGTTCATCGTGTAGAAGGGGTCATTATCCGGTCACTGCATAGCAAACCTACGTGATTGCTCGATATATTCCAGGCTTTGGTGGCGGAAATAAGTGTTATAGAGGGAAGCATAATGTCCTCCCTTATCTAACAAACCCTGGTGATCCCCTTCCTCAATAATGAGGCCTTCCTCCAGAACGACAATCCGGTCAGCAGCTTTAACGGTTGACAGCCGGTGGGCAATTAATATACTCGTGGTGCCGGTCAGGATCATGCCCAATGCCTGTTGTATCTGCCACTCCGTAAAAGGATCAATACTGGCAGTGACTTCATCTAAGATAAAGATCGCTGGTTGCTGAGCCAGGACTCTCAATAGTGAAACGATTTGCCGCTGCCCCATCGATAGACGGGAGCCGCGTTCACCAACTTGAGTGTCCAGGCCTTGCGGCAGGCTCTCCAACCATTCTCCATCTCCTATCTTGTAAGCCATTTCTTCGATCGTATTCAGGTCTACTTCGGCACAGGCATAGCAGATATTCTCAGCTATTGTCCCGGAGAATAAGAAAGGCACCTGTGATACTATCCCCAGCTGCTTGCGGTAATTTGATAAATCGAAGGTCCTGATATCCACGCTATCTATCAACAACGATCCTCTCTGGAACTCATAAAAACGGGCGATCAACCTGGCGATTGAGGATTTTCCCGCACCCGTATGTCCAACCAGGGCGATATTCTCACCAGGTTGGATATGCAGGTCGAAATCCTTTAAAACCGGGTCATTTGCCTGGCTGTATCGGAAAGTCAACCCCGCGAACCTGATATCACCCTTCAACACTGATGCTGGCTGAGAGGCAACCTGCACGACTTTAGATTCTGCGTCGATCAGACCGAATGCACGTTCGGCGGCTGAAAGTCCCGCTTGCACCTGAGTCCAAAAGGCAGACAGATTCAACACGGGAAAGAAAAAGTGATCCAAACTTTGGAGGAAAAGATACCAGACTCCAATAGTAATCAACCCCTGGACGACGCTCATACCGCCGACATAGACCAAGATCGCGGTGCCGATCCCTCCCAACGCATTCAGTAGCGGGAAAACCATCGAAAGAACGAGGCCGCGCTGGACGTTTACTTTATACGACTGCGTGTTTGCCTGGTCGAATTCACTGAAAATGCTCGCTTCCTGGCGGAAATTCTTCGCCACGGCTATCCCGCTGACGGTCTCTTTTATGGCAGCGTTGACGTTAGCCATGGCTCGCATGCCTTTGCGGGTGACAATTCGTGCCAGGCGACGGAATCCTAAGACTACCAGGAAAATAACCGGCAGAAATGAGAACAACACTAGAGAGAGCCTTAAATCAATACTGATCAATACAATCCCCAGGAAAATGACTTCAATGACCTGCGAAATAAGGTCAGTTACCAGCGTCACCATCTGGCCAAATTCCTGGGTATCTGAAGTGATCCTGGAGACGATCCGGCCCGAGGAGAATTCATCATAAAATGAGAGATCGTGATCCATTGAAGCCTGGAAGGCATTTGTCCGGATCTCCAGAATGATATCGCCGATCATGCGCACTGTTAATCTGCGACGACCCCAATTCGCTCCCCAACTGATCACTCCGGCAACCAAGATCGCTCCGCATAATAACAAGATATTTTGCCAGGTGATATCTGTTCCCAGCAGGTCAACCCCGCGGGCGACAATAATGGGGAGGATAGCACTGGATATGGCGATGATCAATAGCAGTAGAACCACCACCACGACAGCGCGTGTATGCGGCCGGAAATAGGTCGCTATACGCCGAGCGAGCTGGCGATCGCTGTATTGACGATCGTATGCCTCAGTATCTAGGCCGGCAAAGAAACTCAAATTTCAACCTCGTTCCGAAAATATCCGCTGGTAGGCTTCAGAGGAGCGCATCATCTCATCATGAGTCCCTGCAGCCACGAGTCGACCCTGGCGCAGTACTAATATTAAATCCGCCCAGCGGATTTGTGAAAGGCGATGAGTGATTATTAGCGTGGTTCTGCCACGTGCCGCGGCATATATCGCCTGCTGAATATTATCTTCAGTCTCGCTATCGATCGCGCTGGTCGAGTCGTCCAGGATCAGGATACGGGGATCGGTGAGGAAAGCGCGCGCTAAGGCTAATCGCTGGCGTTGACCACCCGACAAAGTCACACCGCGCTCCCCGATGACTGTATCGTAATTCTCTGGTAAGCTGTTTATGAAGTCATCCGCCTGGGCTGCTTTGGCTGCCCCCACACTCATTTCTCTGGAGGCATCCTGAAGCCCGAAATTAATATTGGCGCTAATCGATCTTGAGAATAGAAAAACATCCTGCTCGATGATCGATATTTTACGGCGCAGCCCCTCCAGGTTCCACTCACGCACATCGATCCCATCCACCAAAACCTGCCCTGCACTTACATCGTAGGTCCGGTTGATCAATTTGACCAATGAAGTCTTACCTGTACCAGTTTGGCCGACAATAGCAACAGTTTGTCCAGGTTTGACCTTAAATGAAATATCTTGCAGTGCAGGTTCTCCCTGGTCGTATATGAAGGTCACATTCTTGAACTCGATTTCACCCAGCATCTCGCCGTTATACCCAGCAACGTTCTGGTCGAGATTGTTTTCCTTGTTGATCAGCTCCAGAATCCGTTCTGCTCCGGCTACCCCAAGAGATACCTGTGAATAAGCGAATAACGAAACAAAGGTTGGAAATCCTAATAACTGGAGCAAACCAAAGTATGCCACTACATCTCCCACATTCAGAACTCCCTGGGAATATAGGATCAGTGAATGCAGCAAACCACCCGCATTAGCCAATGCCAGGAGCAGCAATGGCAAAAAACGCGCCTCAATATCACCTTGATGGACAACTGCATCCCGGTATCTGCGTGCATTGTTGATAAATCTCCGCACTTCATTATTCTCCTGAGACATCCCTTTCACCGTTTCAACTCCATCGATCGCTTCTGCCAAACGGGAGTTTAATACCCCAAAGGATTGTCTTGCTTCAGCAGTCACCGGTCCGAGTTCTCGTAAGTATTGCCGGATCGCGATCGTATAAGCAACGATATACAGGGCTGGGGTGATCACCAGCGATGGATCATAACGGGGGGCGAAGATCAAGGGCATAAACATAAAGATCGCCGATCCAACAACCAGGTTGATTCCTGGGTTGAACATCAGGTTGATCTCACGCACATCATTCGTCGCTCTGGCCATGATATCCCCAACAGGCTGTAGGCTGTGGAATGTCATACTCTTGCCGAGCAGGTTGACATAAAGCTCCTCGCGGATGTCTCGCTCTAATCGTTGACCAAACAGCTCCGCGCTGAAATTGCGGCCAAACTGCAACACGCCGCGTAATGCTTGTGTTCCCGCGATAGTTAATGCAATACTCAGTAAGGTTGCTGTATCTGGTGGTGATGCTAAAACGGCATCGAAAGCTAGTCCGACGAGGATCGGCACGACTGCCGCCAAAGCAGCGTTTGAAATTGCCCCACCTAACAAGGTGATGCTCAACGGCCAATAACGAAGTGTGTGTGATATTAACCAACGCACAGGTCCGCTCCGATTGACTGAATGTTCTTCAGGGAGGGTGAATTCTGCTGATAATGAAGATGAAGTCATTGAAATAATTGTATCCTCTACCAAGCAACCTTGGCGAAAGGATTTATTTTCCTGAGAAGTTTCCATACCATCTGTGCCAGATTAGGTATGGAAACTTCTCAGGAAAAT
>PVMS01010151.1_pt1 | contig 12744 bp, 16 predicted proteins | sample 1853461 | NCBI WGS metagenome assembly PVMS01 (sample SAMN08582032, study PRJNA380276) | Marine sediment metagenome, whole genome shotgun sequencing project. | isolation source: ocean sediment barecode stripped | collected 2017 | reverse complement strand
TCCGGAATGGCAATTAACCAATTTGGAACAATATCTTTTGTTTGTTCCATCATTAAGTAAGCGACAGATTATCAGCCTTTGATGTGATCATGCCTAGACAAATTCCGTATAAAGGTCAAATACTGAATCAGATCGCTTACTTAATGATGGAACAAACAAAAGATATTGTTCCAAATTGGTTAATTGCCATTCCGGATCCAAATGTTGCCATTGGAAAGTTATGCACTCCTTTTAAAGTGGAAATGGTTATTCGTGGCTATCTATCCGGGCATGCCTGGAGAGAATATCGCGATGGGAAAAGAAAAATATGCGGGGTGACAATGCCTGATGGAATGAAGGAAAATGACAAATTTCCACAACCCATTCTTACTCCTTCTACCAAGGCCGATGGCGGACTCCATGATGAAGATATTTCAAGAGAAGATATACTCACCAACGGCATTGTTACCGAAGAAGATTACTTGGTCTTGGAAGATTATACCCTTAAATTATTTAAAAAAGGAACAGAGATAGCTCAAAAACAAGGACTTATTTTGGTAGATACCAAATACGAATTTGGAAAGACCAAGGAGGGAAAAATTGTATTAATTGATGAAATTCATACACCGGATTCTTCACGTTACTTTTATTCTGATGGCTATAAAGAACGTCAGAAAAAAGGAGAAACCCAAAAGCAGTTGTCTAAAGAGTTTGTACGACAATGGCTTATCGAAAACGGTTTTCAGGGCTTAGAAGGACAGAAAATACCCGAAATGAGCGACGATAAAATATTGGAAATATCGAACAGATATATTGAGCTTTATGAAAACATTACCGGAGAAAAATTTGTTAAAGGAGACACGTCTAATATTCTAGATCGTATTGAAGATAATGTTAAGTCATTTTTGGAAAAATTGTAAGTTTTTTAAATTACAGTTAAGGGTGTAACATTAAAATTGATATTTCGACATTATTAAAAAAATACATCATTGAAATGAATGGCTCATATAATTTTTCAGAGTTTCATTATCTGGGAGCTAATGATAAATTTGTAAATTTGAAGGTGTATTGAGCTATACTAGGTTTAACAGCAAATGGAAATAAATGGATTTCATAGACTATTATAAAATATTGGGAATAAACAAAAAGGCTACTGAGAAGGAAATTAAAAAGGCATATCGAAAATTGGCTCGTAAATTTCACCCCGATTTGAATCCTGATGACAAGGTCGCTGAAAAGAAATTTAAGGAAATCAATGAGGCGAATGAAGTTTTGAGTCATGCTGAAAATCGTAAAAAATACGATAAATATGGAAAAGACTGGGAGCATGCCGAACAATTTGAAAAAGCACAACAGCAGCAACAATATCAAAGAACTGCTCATCAGGGGCATTCTTCAAGTTATTCAGAAGAGGATTTTTCAGATTTTTTCAGTTCCATGTTCGGTGGGGGATTTGGAGGTTCAAGGGGAGCTACAAAATTTAGGGGACAGGATTTTAATGCAGAATTGCATCTCGATCTAAAGGATGTATATAAAACCCATAAACAAACTTTAACTGTTAATGGAAAGAATATTCGCTTAACAATACCGGCAGGTGTTAAAAACGGACAAATAATAAAAATAAAAGGACATGGAGGTAAAGGTGTAAATGGTGGTCCAAATGGTGATTTACAGATCAAATTCTCCATAGCCAATCATACCGGTTTTAAACGAGATAAAGATAACTTATATGCAACTTTTGATCTTGATATGTACAAGGCTATACTAGGAGGTGAAATTAATGTAAACACGTTCACAGGAAAAGTAAAACTAAAGGTAAAGCCCGAAACAAAAAATGGAACCAAGGTAAAACTTAAAGGCAAAGGTTTTCCTATTTACAAAAAAGAAGGGCAGTTTGGAGATTTGTTCATTACTTATCAAATAAAAACACCAACTGATCTTACGGATAAAGAAAAAAAATTATTTGAAGAATTAGCTAAACTAAGATAGACATGGAAGCAATAAACTTCATCCCACTAGTTCAACTTTGCTCTCATTACAAAGTGGAGACATCATTTTTTAAAGCATTGAATGAAGCTGGTTTAATTGAAATAATAACCATAAAAAAAGTATCCAGTTTACATCAGGACAGGATAAATGATGTTGAGAAGATGATACGGATACACCGTGAATTAAATGTAAACATAGAAGGTATTGATGTGGTATTTAACCTATTACATAAAGTAGACGATCTGCAAAGTGAAATAAGTGCGATTCGAAATAGATTGCGATTGTATGAGAATGAATAATGAATAAATTACTTTATGATGTTGACAAAACTTTTAAAACGCCAACTTCTTCCATACACTTTTTCATTTCCTGATAGGTGCGTTCAATATTATTATCCAAACCAATAGAAAATCGAACTAATCCATCTGATAATCCCATTTTTTTCTGTTCTTCCAATGGTATTTCAGAAGAAGTTGCGGTACCGGGAGCATTAAATAATGTTTTATAAAAACCTAAACTAACGGCTAGGTACCCTAAATTTCTATTTTGCATAAGCTCCATTAAATCATCTGCCTTTTTTAAAGAACCCACGTCAAAGGCGAGCATGCCTCCAAAGCCATATTCATCGTTGTACATACTTTTATATAATTCGTGCTGTGCATGACTTTCTAAACCGGGGTAAATAATTGGTAAGCCATCATTTTCAAACTTTTCAGCCAGATACAGTGCATTTTCACTGTGTTTCTTCATTCGGATATGCAAGGTTCTCATATTTTTTAACACACTAGCCGATCTTAAACTGTCCATAACAGGACCGAGTAACATACTTGCGCCGTCGTTAACATTTCGCAAACTATCAATAAATTCATTCGTACCACAAACTACACCTGCAACAGTGTCGCTCGTACCATTGATAAATTTAGTTAAACTGTGGATAACGATATCGGCTCCTAATTTTATTGGTGAAATACTCAGTGGTGAAAATGTATTATCAACAACTAATTTCAAATTATGTTTTTTTGCCATAGCAGATATAGCTTTTAGATCGGCTATTTCCAACAATGGATTACTTACCGCCTCACAAAAGATTACTTTGCTGTTCTTTGTTATGGCAGCTTCAATTTTATCTAATTTCGTAATATCTACAAAAGACGTATGAACATTAAATTTCGGAAAGAAATTCTTCAAAAAGGCATAAGTTCCACCATAGATAGTTCTTGCAGAGATAATATGATCTCCCGCATTGCAAAGTTGCATCAAGGTCGGTGTAATGGCACCCATACCCGAACTACTTACATTTGCTGCTTCAGTTCCCTCCATCGCAGCCAGCGCTTCTCCTAAGTATAGATTGCTTGGGCTGCTATGACGTGAATATAAATAACATCCTTCTAAATTTCCTTCGAAGGTATCCAGCATTGATTTTGCAGCTAAAAAAGTATATGTTGACGAATCTGAAATGGAAGGATTAACACCACCAAATTCACCAAAGTGTTGTAGATCTTGAATATTATCGGCCGGATTAAATTTCATAATAATAAATTTTATATTTATAGTACAAAATTACGTTTATATAGTAATAAAATCAATATAAATTATAAAATATAGATAATAAAACTATATATATGTATAATAGTAGTTATATTTACAACAGATAATAAAAATAATTATGTAATTTAGATTTTATTACAAAATGATTTTTGATAAAGCGGATAAACAAATATTAGATTACCTTCAAAAGGATAGCAAAATTACAACGAAGGAGTTGTCCATGCATTTAAATTTGTCCAGCACAGCCGTTTATGAACGTGTTAGAAAATTGGAAAGGAACGGCGTTATAAAGAAGTATGTTGCTTTGATCGACAAAGAAAAAGTAGACAAGGCATTTGTCGTCTTTTGTCAGATAAAACTAATCCAGCACAAGCACGAATATGTTAATAAATTTGAAAGGGAGGTGGTCAATTTTGAAGAGGTTTTAGAATGTTTTAATGTTAGCGGCCAGTACGATTATATACTAAAAATTGTTGTAACCAATATGCATGCCTATCGCGAATTTTTAAATAATAAACTAACCACACTAGATCACATCAGTAGCACTCACAGTACTTTTATAATAAACGAGTTGAAAGATACATTTGCCATACATATATAAAAAATGCCCTAAGATTTACTTAAGGCATTTTTTAACAAATAATTTATTTGGTTGAATTTTACTTGTTCGCTATCACATCAATAGAGATCTCCATTTCATCATCAATAAACTTATCTTTCAGATCATCAAAAAATGATTTCGACTTATAACGAATATTCCATTTTGAACGATCTATCTTAAAGGTTTCACTTTTAAATGTTAATTGCCCATTTTCAATTTTCACATCTGCCAAAAAAGAAACAGGATGCGTTATTCCTTTTAAAGTTAATTCTCCTTTTATAATTGATTTTCCGTCTTTATTTTCAACTTCTTTGATGTTGAAAGATCCATTCGGGAATTTTGCTACATCAAAAAAATCCTCACTTTTTAAGTGCCCCACTAATTTTGCATTATATTCATTATCGGCGGGCATGTCCAGATCAATAATGCTATTCATGTTAATTGTAAACTCACCCCCAACAATTTTATCATTGTTAACAATAAAATTCCCATCGGCAAGATTAATTGTTCCATAATGAGAACCTGTAGGTTTAAAACCTTTCCAATTTATTTTTGAACTTTCAATATTTGCCTTATAATTAGTCTTTTTTATTATTGTAAAAGAAAAAGCAGTAAAACTTACAACCAATATCGCTAATATAATTTTTTTCATGTTTTTATGTTATTAAGTTTAGTAATGAGATGCCTATTAATTAAGAACTTAATTCAATACAGAATTCTTTTTGAACTTGTCGAATTGAGAATCTTCTTCTTTTTTAGGCCAGCTGTTATTTTCAGTGTCAACATCTGCTGTTAATTGATTGGGATCAATAATAATTTCTACAAGTACCTTATCAGATGCCAGTACTTTTTTCACTTTTTTATCATTTAGCCTCCATATTTCTGCAGGGTAGTATTTGCTTTCTTTTGAGCCATCTTCATATATATAATCAACCAAAATAGGCATTACTAATCCTCCTGGTTTTTCAAATACAATTTCATAAAAATATTTTGTGTTCTTTAAAGATTCTCTCTCTTCTTTAGAAAAATTATCAGCTAAATATTCATTTAAAAAAGGTATGTCTTTGGAAGGGTTCTCGATCTTCGCCATCTCAGCGGTATATTCCTCACTATCTGTGTTTACTAAAAATAGTGCTGGAAGATAATCGTCAATATTAGCACCGTAACGCTTGAACATATTTTTGGCGCGTTCAGTAGGTTGATCGGTAACAACAAATTCTTTTACTTCCTTTATACCAATATCATTATAATCTGTTGTAAAGAACCATCCTCTCCAGAACCAATCAAGATCTGTACCTGACGCATCTTCCATTGTTCTAAAAAAGTCAGCAGGGGTTGGGTGTTTAAACTTCCAACGTTCAGCGTATGTTTTAAAAGCTTTATCGAATAAATCATGTCCTAAAATAACCTCTCTTAACATATACAAACCGGCAGAAGGTTTTGAATAAGCATTAGATCCACTTTGATAAACATTCTCATGCTGTGACATGATAGGTGCAATTCTGTCCTGATTGCCACCCATATAACCAACGATTCCTTTCGGAAACCCATTTGATGGAAATCCTTCTTCCAATCTTTGTTCTGCTATCAATTCCGCAAAAGTATTCAGGCCTTCATCCATCCATCCCCATTGACGTTCATCGGAATTTACGATCATGGGGAACCAATTATGCCCAACTTCATGTGTAATAACTCCGATCATGCCATTTTTAGTTCTTGTGGAATAGGTACCGTCCGGTTTTGGACGACCAAAATTCCAACAGATCATAGGATATTCCATTCCTTGTTGTTTCGCATTAACTGATATAGCTTTGTGATAAGGATAATCAAACATTTGCTCAGAGTAGGATTCCAGTGTGTTTACAACTACTTTTGTTGAATATTCTTCCCAAAGTGGATTACCTTCTTTAGGATATACCGAAATGGCCATTACTGTACTATTCCCAATTTTAACCGCTTGAGCATCAAGGATGTATTTACGAGAAGTAGCAAAAGCAAAATCACGAACATTTTCTGCCTTTAATTTCCATGTTTTAGTGTTTTTAGAAAAACTTTTTTCGTTTTCTTCCGCTTCTTCTTGCGTAACAACGATCACTGGTTTATCAAAAGATTTCAGCGCTTCTTCATATCTTTTCCATTGCTTTTTGGTAAGCATTTCTTTTCTATTCAATATACGACCTGTACCTTCCAAAACGTGATCCGCAGGAGTTGTTATATTTACTTCATAATCCCCAAATTCCAGAGCAAACTCACCGCCACCGAAAAATTGAAGAGTTTGCCATCCTTCTACGTCGTTATAAACAGCCAATCTCGGAAAAAATTGAGCAATAACATAAGTATTGTTTCCGTCTTCTTTAAAGTGTTCATATCCAGAACGATCTGTTGATCGTGTGATCAGGAATATTATACCACCACTTAATTTTAAAGGAGGTGTTCTGGCCTGATTTTAATATCTGTGGCAGATCGATGCGCATCATAGTACCGTTTATGGTATGTGCCAGATCGTTACCATCATTGTCTTTTACATAATCTAACTTAAATCCACCGTCAAAAGGTTTTCCCAAAAAACTTTGTGTAAACTTCTTAGGATTATAAATTATAGAAGGACCGCTGGCCTTAACATCATTAGTAATAGCATCGGAAGCTCTTATATTTTGATCCAGCTGAACCCACAAATATTCCAAATTATCAGGTGAATTATTATGATAAGTAATAATTTCTACGCCAGAAATAGTTTGGTTCTCATCATCTAAGATAATGTCCATTTTGTAATCTACCTTTTGTTGATAATATTCATGTCCCGGTGCACCTGAGGCAGTACGATAGGTATTTGAAGTCGGTAATTCTTCATGTAATTGTTTAAATTTATTAATGTTATAATGACCTCCTTCTTTTTCTTTTACTTCAACTTTTTTTTCTTGAGCAAAAGAAACTGTGGTAAGAAGCAAAAAAGACAATAAATATGTAATTTTTTTCATGCCTGAGTTTTTGAATTTAAATTTGAATTTTCGAAAGTAATATAATTTATAAACACCAAGATTATTCGATTAGAAGTTTAACATTTCTTTATCATTATCCTTGCGTAATACAAATGTTTTCTTTGTGTTATTTATATTAATTTTTATAAAGTTTTCTTGTTCTGGAAAGTCTTCGAATAACATTTTATTTTGTACGGATATTTGATCAATAGACTCAATATCAACTATTTCTAAATAAAAAAATACAACATCATTTTCATATTCCTTTCCGAGAAAATAGAATTTTTTAATATCTTGATTGATTATTATTTCAAATTTTGATGTAATATATTTTTCTAAATAAACATCTGCTTTTTTATTTTCTTCTTCCGTGGCCAGCTCTAAAACCACGTCATACCTACTCTCAAGTGTGGTTTCAATATCGTCAATAAAAAAGCGCATGGTGATTTGAACTGATTTTTCCTTTTCAATAAAATCAATTTTCGTCAAACTGATATAATATTTGTGCGATCCAAATGCAAGTAAAGGAATGATCAATATCCATAATAAATTTTTCAACTCCTTCATTTTGTAAATAAATATTATTTGTAACTAATCAGGTTGAGATTAACATTAGGGAAATTCATAAAAATAATTACCATAACTCCCCTCTTGAGAGGGGTTTGGGGTGTGTTATATCGAAAACTCAATTATTTTTATGAATTTTCCCGCCATTTTATTATTATACTGATTAGTTACTATTATTTTTATGATTGCAAATGTAATAAACCTCCCTCAATAAAATTGAAGGGTAAAAAAACAAATGTTACATAAGTTCTCAGGAAGTCTGACTAAAAATATATTCATATTTGAAATCATATAGCGAAATATTGAAGTACTTGGAAAAAGATAAAATTTTAAGTAAAGCCATAGCTAATTTAGAAGGGGAAGTAAGGCCTGAACTGGAATTAGATATTTATTTCTCATTGCTAAACACGATTGTATCACAACAGCTATCCACTAAAGTTGTTAAAATCATTTGGAATAGATTTACAGATTTATTTGTTGATGGATATCCAAAAGCTCAGATATTGTTGGGCACAGAGCATCGTTTACTTCGCGGTATAGGTTTGTCCAATAACAAAGTACACTATATTAAAAATGTCGCTGAGTTTTCATTGGCGAATGATTTGAGTTTCGATCATTTGCAAGCAAAAAGCAATGAGGAAATTATAGAATATTTAATTCAAATAAAGGGAGTAGGGAAGTGGACAGTACAAATGATCCTGATGTTTCCAATGGATAGACCAAATGTTTTTCCCATTGATGACTTAGGAATTCAAAATGGCATGAAGAAATTGTATCAATTAAATGTTGAGAAAAAAGAATTAAAGCAAAAACTTGATGAAATAGCAGATAACTGGCATCCGTATAAAACTTTGGCCAGTAAATATATTTGGAAAATTGTGGATTGAGATTTGATTAAATTTCAATTCTGATTTTTAGATTAACATTATTATTCAGGGTGTAAATTGGGATTTTTTAATTTTTTGAAGCTTTCGGTTGAATTAATGAAAACGTCAATGATTTCAAGATACCTTTCTGTTCTATACATTTCAACAACTCCTTTTTTAACACAATGACTTATAAAATTATTGATCTCTTCTTCAGGGATTTTAAAAGTATTGATAAAAACTGCGTCTTGAAAGTGTTCTCTTATTTTTAATATTTGAATTTGATTGGCTCGCCTTCTCTCGTCATCTTCACTCATTCTTTGGAGTTGTTTAAACTTTTTGGTTTCGCCCGAGACAAGTCCTTGTAATTTACTTATAGCACCACCTCTTTTATAATAATTTGTTTTTCTTTCTATCTGACTTAACGGCTTTTTATCGGCATTAGGTAATCCCAAAGTTCCTGCCATATTGTTAGCAATTATAATCTCAGCTAAGTCATTTATGTCCACCTGAAAGTCAACTTCCAAATATTTTTCATTTATATTAAGTTCGTTGATGATAACCTGTATATTCTCATATTGTATATCCGAAAAAAGGATGGTATCGTTCATTTTAACCAGAATATCAAACTTGCCGTTGACATCACTTACCGTTCCAACTTTTGACGTTAAATTGATAACATGTGCACCTTCAATAACCAGAGAATCACTTTTCACTTTTCCGGATATTATTATTCTATCTTCCTGTGAATAGGCATGCAAAGAGAAAATTAATAATAACAAAAGAGAGATCTGCTTCATGGTTTGCAAATTAAAATATTTAGAATATTAATCCTACTTAATCTTTTGTTAAATGTGTAATTTGATCATTGGCCATAAAATTTTTACTCTTATTTAAGAAAATATTCATTATTTCAATAGTTCTTCCCCTGTCAAAAAGAAAAATAATATTCCTGGTCAGACAATAATCAATAAAAGAATTTATTTTTTCTTTTGGAATATACACTACTTCCATAAAGAACTCATCTTGAAAATGGACCCGAATTTGATGAATATATTCTTGATTTAATGCTCTTTCTTTATCTTGTTCGAGCAAATGTTTTAATCTTCTATCTTTCTTTCTATTGCCCGAAATAATATTGTACATATCGTCGATTCCTCCTTATTGCCCAAGTAGTGTTGCTAATATTACTAAGGCTGTTGATGCTTGACTGTAATAATTTAAAATCCGTTCTAATTGATTCAAAGGTACTTTATCGGCATTAGGCAGCTTAAGAGTTGTTGCACTTACACCCTTTGTAATTTTCTTATGATCTATAATAACCTCATCCAATTGATTGTTTTTTATTTTAAGAGATACTTTGAGTGGATTACCTCGTAAATGTTCTTCTGTAATTATTAATATTTTTGTTTCATACCGTATGTCAGAAAATAGAATACTATCATTTAATTTTACCGGTATTTTGTACATTCCAAATACATTACTCAACGTTCCGATATTTGAATTCAGATTTAATATATGTACATTTTCGATAGATGACGAATCATTTTTCACCTCTCCTGAGATCAAAACCCCCTTATTTTGAGCATACATATGCACTGAGAAAATAACAAAGAAGATAAGGTAAAGCAGTTTCATTACTCAAAGAAACAATTCTTAAATCTTATAAAATGCTAAGTGCTATATAATTTTTTGTTAAACCTGCTTTATGGTTTAGACCGATCAAAAAATTTCGTCAAAAAAACATTTATAAAATTGTCGACTGTTTTGAGACCTTAACACAATAATAAAACTTCCAAAGATTGGTCTCCCATATCAGAGACTTATCAAAATTCTAATCTTCTGATTTTACGAATGTAATAGAAGTGCTGTTTACGCAATATCTTTTTCCAGTAGTTTCTTTTGGTCCGTCATCAAATATATGTCCTAAGTGCCCGTCACAAGTTTTACAAATTATTTCTGTCCTCATCATTCCTAAACTAGTATCTCTGATAAACTCAATTTTTCCTGGAATTGCATCGTCAAATGAAGGCCAACCACAATGAGATTCATATTTAGTGTTGGATTCAAACAGTTGTGCATTGCATGCTGTGCATAGATAGGTGCCTTTTTCAAAGTGGTTCGTATACCCAAAATCGCCGGGTCTATCCGTACCTTTTTCACGTAAAATATAATATTGTTCCGGAGTTAAAGTAGCTCTCCATTCTTCTTCTGTTTTATCAACTTTTTTATTCATAGTATTGTTCTCTTGTGCTTCTAAAGTATTGGAAAATATTATAAGTGCAATAAACGCAGCCGTTAAGTTTTTCATACTTGTTTTATATTATAAAATCTATAATTCGTTGGATAATTGTTGGATCTTTTAAAATTTTATGGTGACCGAGTCCATTTGTCATTAATAATTCTCCATATTTTAAATTTTGTCGAATTGCAAAAGCACTACTTACATCTACATATTTATCTTCACTGTCGTTAATGACCAAGGTTGGAGTGTCTACATTTTTCGAAGCATTTTCTGACGAGTAGTCTTTTATATTTACACCTAGTTGTTTATTTAATAATTTAACTAATTTTTCCCCTATGATTGGTTTTAGCGAATATTTTTTGACTTCGGATTTTATAATTTCATCAATGGAATTGTCGGCACCTATAATCACAAGGTTATCTATTTTTAAACCCTGAGAAACAGCATTGAGGAGTGCCATACCTCCAAAAGAATGACCAATTGCGGCATCAAACGGTCCGTATTTTTTTTCAAGTTGACGGATGCAAATAATAAATTCTATTATAGAAGTACTTTTTCCGGAGGATAATCCATGGGCAGGACCATCGAATGAAATTACCATCATTTTATTCTCTAATACTTTATCTGCAATATTATATAATTGTGTCCCTCTTCCCGACCAACCATGAACGAGCAAAATTTTTCTCTTGGAATACCCATAAGTATAAACCATTATTTTTTTTTTAATATTATCTATACTCAATAGATTGGATTTTGCACTTTGACGCATCATCAATTCCCTTTCGGGAGGTGTAATCTTAAATGGTGTTGCAAAAATTTTGGCCGCTAATCTTGTAGTTAGATCACGTGAAAAAAACTGTAATAATTTTCCCGAATGAATAAGGTACTTCGGGATTTCTAAGGAATTTTTATTGTGAGATTTATTTTCATTCTTCATAAGCGACAAAGTTAATCAATTTATTTAGGTATCATAAAAGTTAATAAAATGTTAAAATCGAGAGTTCAAAATGTGAAAAAATTGTACATTGTCGATCAAAATTTTTATGGAAAAAATATACAATGTTAGAAAAAGGCAATAAAAAACTAATTAGAAGTTGGGCCTTTTATGATTGGGCTAATTCAGTTTATCCCTTAGTAATCAGTACGGCAATTTTCCCTATTTATTATGAGTCTGTTACACAAACAGATAGTGGTTTAGTATCTTTTTTAGGATTTCAGATAAATAATACATCACTTTACACATACGCTTTATCCCTTTCGTTTTTAATTGTAGCCATAATTTCACCGGTACTCTCGGGTATTGCTGATGTTGTTGGTAATAAAAAGAGCTATATGAAGTTTTTTTGCTATCTGGGTTCTTTATCTGTAATGGCCTTGTATTTTTTCGAAGGACCTGGAACACTTTGGTTGGGACTTACTTTTGTGATGTTGGCCAGCATTGGATTTTGGGGTAGCATGGTTTTTTACAATGCGTATTTGCCTGAAATTGCATATGGCGATCAACAGGATGCTGTGAGTGCAAAAGGTTTTATGTATGGCTATGCCGGTTCGGTGCTTCTATTAATATTTAATTTAAGTATGGTTATGAAACCCGAGTTATACGGTATAGAAGACCCTACTTTAGCTCCAAGAATATCCTTTTTAATGGTAGGTGTTTGGTGGATGGGTTTTGCGCAATATACTTTTAAATATTTGCCATTCAATACCTACAATAAAAAGCCTAAAAAAGATTATATTTTTAAGGGCTTTTTAGAATTGAAAAAAGTACTGCTTGAACTTCGTGATTTGCCTATATTATTAAATTTTTTAATTTCATTTTTTCTGTATAGTATTGGTGTTCATTCTGTAGTACTATTAGCAGCGGTTTATGGATCAACCGAGTTAGGTTTACCTACAAGCAATTTAATTATTTCTATAATTGTTATGCAAGTATTTGGATAACAATTATAGCAATAATTAAATTGCTTGTAG
>PVMS01088537.1_pt1 | contig 12746 bp, 11 predicted proteins | sample 1853461 | NCBI WGS metagenome assembly PVMS01 (sample SAMN08582032, study PRJNA380276) | Marine sediment metagenome, whole genome shotgun sequencing project. | isolation source: ocean sediment barecode stripped | collected 2017 | reverse complement strand
TGTCTGGCAATGGTTTCATCCGGAAGTAAAAAGGATAAGAATGTAGCCGAGTCCCCCCGGGCATCGGGTATTTTCCTGAAAGAGAGCGTTGACATTGATTCAAGGCCGGATTTTAAAAATTGTTTATGGCTTTGCTGTATTTTTAAAATTGAATCGAGCCTTCTCAATTGGGCCAGCCCGACGGCGGCGTTTAACTCGCTGATCCTGAAATTGTTACCCAGGATTAAATGTTGTTCCAGACCCCTGTCATCGCCGATATGGTCGTGCCCATGGTCGGCATAAGCGTCTGCAGACCGGTAACGCTCCTTGGAATGTGTTACAACAGCACCTCCCTCGCCGCAGGTGATGGTTTTGACCGGGTCAAAGGAAAAACAGCCCATCTCTCCAAAAGTTCCCAGTGCTTTGCCGTTAAAAGTTGCCCCGATGGACTGACAGGCATCTTCGATGAGGACCAGATTTTTCTTTTGACATAGATTCGAAATTTCATCGATGCGAGCCATTGATCCGCACATGTGAACCACCATAACCGCTTTTGTCCGGGAGGTGATCATCTCATCTATGGATTGTGGATCCAGGCAGAGTGTCTCATCTATTTCGGCAAACACCGGTATCGCCCCAGCACTTATAACCGCTTCAATTGTTGCAATGAAAGTGAACGGAGGAACGATGACTTCATCTCCTGCTCCGACACCGCATGCGGCCAACGCGATGCCCAAAGCCGCGGTGCCGCTGGAGCAGAGGTGGCAGTATTTAATTTGTAATCGGTCGGCGAGTTCAGTCTCAAAGCTTTTGGCTTTCCACTGATTTTGCCTTGCCTGATCAAATCCATAACGGAATAAAACACCGGTATCCAGCACATCCTGAACCTCTTTTCGTTCTAAGTCTCCAAATACTTCAAAACCTGGCATGGGTTTCTCCTTGATATATCAATGGGGTGTTATTTGAATCCGATATCATTGAAATCATATCATACCCGTTGGGGTATCCGGTCATCTTTTATTGAATTATTTTCTGCTATTTACCGGATATTTTATCAAACTTGTTTATGGGTGAAAAATTATTACTTCCCTTCGGCTTTGCTTGACGCCACTTTACTTGTTAATATGTCCTTGAAGTACTCCCTGATCGCAGCACGTGCGTAAACAGTTGCTCTTTTTCCGATGTATTTGCTGTGAGCAACTAAAATGGAAATTGCAATTTGTTTTGAAGCCCCTTTCTGGCTGGCAAAACCGACAAACCAGTCGATTTTAGCATCACGCGTGGTATTGTAAATGGAACCGGTTTTCCCACCGATGGTAAGTTTGGAAAGGACTTTGTCGCGCCGGTAAGGCCTGAAATACTTTTTGGAGGTTCCTGTTTTTACGGTCGCCGTCAAGAGGTCACGGAGAATTTTCGACGTATCGAGGGTAATCGCCTGTTTAATCGGTATCCGCTTGGTTTGGTATACGTTTTTCCCTTCTTCATCCGTAATTTTATCAATGATTGTGGGCTCGATCAGCCATCCGTCGTTCAACACGGTAGCGGCCAGCATCGCGCCATGAATGGGCGATAACCGGGTTTTCCGGTTAAATCCGCTGGCAATTTCAGCCCAGTTGTACGGTTTGTCGGATATGGAGATAAAACTGGGGGACAATGGAATTTCGAAAGAAATTTTTTGATTAAACCCGAACCCTTCGGCATAATTCTCAAGGTCCGATTTGTTGAGACAGTGGACGCCGATTTTACCAAATACCGGGTTAATGGATTGGGCAAATGAATCCCTAAAAGATATCCGGTTGGTATAGCGATTTTTCTTCTTTTTCAACTGAGATTTATATAAGGTGTATTTGCCGCCGTTAAATGTCAAAATAGTGTCGGCGACATAGCCGCATTTTTCGATTGCCGCGGATGCTGTGATGATTTTAAAGACGCTGGCGGCGGGAAAGCGGCTATCGGTGGATGGGTTGTTGGAAGGATCGGCTCGATCATACCCGATCATGGTGAGTATCCGCCCACTGGATGGCTCCATGATTACAATACCGATCCACTTTGAATTTTTTGCGATCCAGCCGGCTGGATAAAAAGTTGTGCATTCCCATATTTAAACTCGTTTGAACCTGGAATGTTTTACCATCACGAACAAATGTAAAATCCGGATCTTCCAGGTTGACAAAGTTGCGGTTGCCCAAAAGGGTTTGGACCTCATTTTTATCAAGAACGTTAATTTCGGCAATGGTTTCTTTTTTATCACCATCAGATTCAAAACGTCCTTTGGCGGCAATTGTGTCAAAAACAGCATTGATCCCGACCCATCCAAAATAAATCGCGATTACAAAAAAACCCGCTATAAAGGCGTATTTTATCGTGTTGGAAATGGTCCGTTTTTTCAAAGCCGATTGCTTAAGCTCGGTTTGGTAGTTTCGCCATTTCTGATGCTTAGAATTGAGGTGGTCAAATTTTTGATTTTTTTGAAATCGGGCCATTTCGGGAAACTTATTCTACAAGGAGTTCATCCCATCTGGGATGCTCCATCGGTTTATTCAAGATATGGGTGTTCCCGGAGGAGTCGGTTTATCCGGAATTGCAATGGCGATGTTACCGCCATCTACTGCGGCGAGCATCATGCCGTTGGAAAGGATGCCCATGATTTTCGCAGGTTTCAGATTCGCTACGATAAGCACTTGCTTCCCCACCAGTTCTTCAGCCGAATAACTTTCTGAAATTCCCGCAACGATGGTCCGCTTCTTTCCGGAATCAATTTCAATTTTAAGCAGTTTTTTTGCTTTGGGAATTTTCTCGGCCCGGATGATCGTGGCGACCCGAAGGTCAATTTTCTGAAAATCTTCAAAGCTGATTTCCGGCTTAATTTCGGGAACTGTTTTTTCCGACAAAATGCCCTCTTTTGGGAAGCTGCACCTGTTTTTTTTCTCAATCCGTGGAAACAGTGCGACAGCCTTGGGTAAGGCAGTTTTGGATGGCAAGGTTTTCCAATCTTTAAGACGATCAAATGTATAAAAGGGTTCTTTTGGATCCAGACCCAGGTGCTTTTGCATGGTGGCGGCTGTGTCCGGCATCATAGGATAGATCAACCCTGAAATGATTCGCAGTCCTTCTATGAGATGGTGCATAATAGCGGCAAGGGCGTTGCGTTTGGATTTGTCCTTGGCTAACACCCAAGGGGCCGTCATATCAATGTACTTATTCATCTGACTGATGAATTCCCAAACCGTTCTGATGGCTCTCTCAAAAGCAAATATTTCCATGGCTGCCTCGAATTTGACCACGGTTTTAAGAGCATTCTTCTTCAGCCCAAAGCGGAGTTCTTTTTCTGTTTCAGTCGAAATTTCGGGAAGCGCACCTCCAAAATATTTATGAACCATTGCAATTACCCGTGAAAACAGGTTGCCCAGATCATTTGCCAAATCTGAATTGATACGTTGGACCAGTGCGGCTTCGCTAAAACTCGAATCCAAACCAAAGACCATGTCCCGCATCAGAAAAAAACGAAAAGCGTCCAAACCGTATTGTTGTTTTAAAGCTATCGGGTCGATGATGTTTCCGAGGCTTTTGGACATTTTGCTCTTATCCACATTCCAGAAACCATGGACATTCAGGTGCTTGTATAGTGGAATTCCGGCTGCTTTTAACATGATCGGCCAGTAAATTCCGTGGGGCTTGAGAATATCTTTTGCCGTAATATGTTGGGCATGAGGCCAAAATCGGGAAAACAGCTCACCGCTGGGATACCCCAGAGCGGAAATGTAATTGATCAGCGCGTCAAACCAGACATAAGTGACATAATCCTGATCAAAGGGGAGTGTAATCCCCCACTGTAGACGCGTTTTGGGCCTGGATATACAGAGATCTTCCAAGGGTTCTTTTAAAAATGCCAGTACTTCGTTTTTATACCGCTCCGGACGGATAAAGTCGGGGTGGGTTTTAATGTGTTCGATCAGCCAGTCCTGGTAACGGCTCATTTTAAAAAAATAGTTGGCTTCTTTGATGAGTTCCGGAATTGTTTCATGATCCGAACATTTGCCGTCGACCAACTCATGGTCCGTAACAAAGCGTTCACAGCCAAAACAGTAGCGCCCTTCATATTCACTGAAGTAGATATCGCCCTTATCATGGATGGTTTTTAAAACCATCTCCACCACCGATATGTGACGCTCATCCGTAGTCCGGATAAAATCGCTGATACGGACATTTAGTTGGGACCACAGCTCCCGATAGAGCTGACTGATGTTATCCACGTATGTTTGGGGGGTTTCATTTTCTTTTTTTGCAGCTCGGACCACTTTATCGCCATGTTCATCGGTTCCGGTCAAAAAGAAGGTGTCAGCGCTTTTCATATCATAATAACGGCGGATCACATCAGCAGCGATGGTGGTATAGGCATGGCCCAGGTGAGGCTTGGCGTTGACATAATAAATAGGGGTTGTAATATAAAATTTTTCAGACATTTTCTCTAGGATTCCGTACTGTTGATTTCACTTTTTTGCACCTCGATTTCCTGCCCGTCCGTCAGCCTTAAAAGAATCCGGTCACATATGACATTGTGCCGAACAACCTTGCCCTTGCCTTTTGCGGTATGGACAAATTTACCCAAAGGGGGGAATCCTTTTTTAAGCTTCTGATATGTTTCGTTTTCGTATGTTAAACAGCACATCAGTCGGCCACACTGCCCGGAGATTTTGGTCGGGTTTAAAGAAAGACTTTGTTCTTTTGCCATGCGGATAGAAACCGGCTCAAATTTTTCGATAAAAGTCGAGCAGCAGAGCTCTCTGCCGCATCTTCCGATACCACCGCACATCTTAGCCTGGTTGCGGATACCGACCTGCCGCATTTCCACTCGCATGCTGAACTCTCTTACGAGCATTTTGACAAGCTGACGAAAATCGACCCTCCCTTCAGAAGTAAAGAAAAAGGTCAATTTGCTAGTATCAAACAGACTTTCTACTGAAAATAAATTCATTGAAAGTCCCAGTTTTTTAATACATTTAAGGCAAAAACGGTATGCGATGCGTTCAATTCTGAGGTTTTTTTCTTTTTGTTGAAAATCTTTATTATTGGCCATTCGAAAAATTTTTTTCAGCGGTCTTTTATTTTTCGTTTCATCTATCAGGGCCGGGGGGGACAACAACAACACCAAACCCCAATCCCTGGTCGGTTTCTACGATGACTTGATCGCCTTTTTTGAGGATAAAAGCACCGCTGTCAAAATGATACACTTTTCCAACCGGTTTGAATCTAATGCCAGCTACTTTTTTCATTTTGTGTCTTTGCGAGTTTAGTTGTCATGACTTCCAACGCAATTCTGACGTTGGCGTTTGACGCGATGTCTTTTTGGGCCTTTTGAACTGCTTCAATCTGCGCCATCAATGAATTAGTGGTCATGTGTTGTGAAACATATTGTATCTTCCGGGTCAAGTCTTTGTTGATGAGTCTTTCGGGGTTGTAAGCGTAGACAATGATATCCCTGATCCATGATTTCAAGATTTCCAACATATCTTGAAGATTTTCCTTGTTTTTGGATAGCCGTTCGGCAAAGGCCATCAGAGGGACCAAGGAGGTATTGGACATCGGTTTTGTTCCGTGCAGATGACAGGCCCGGATGATCCAATTGCGCTGATTCAGCCAATTGTTTTTAGTGTTTGAATCGGCCATGGCTTCAGCCTTGGATAAGTTGCCATTTGTGACCGTGGTGATGAGATTGGCCGTCTCGGATGGAATTTGAAATTTTTTTTCTAAGAATGCGGCAATGTGATCGTGTGAAATCGGGGTAAACCGGATGTGTTGGCACCTTGAAACAAGGGTTGGCAGCAAGTCCGAGGGTTGAGGTGCAATGAGAATGATGATGGTGTGAACGGGCGGTTCTTCAAGGATTTTGAGAAGGGCGTTGCCCGCTTTCGGGTTTAGGGTGTCTGCTTGTTTAACGATGATGACCCGGGTTTTGGCTTCATACGGTTTTAAGCTGAGAAGCGCAATTAGGGATCGGATCTGATGGATCCTGATAAATGCCCCTGATGGTTCCAATACAAGGACATCCGGATGATTACTCGAGTCGATTTTTTTACAAGGTTTGCAACCCCCGCAGGATATGGCGTCAAGGAGACTGCCCTCATGCAAGTCTTCATGGATAAGGGGCATCTCGCAGTTGCATGCCTTGGCCAGCTGGAGCGCGGCGCCGTATTTACCGATGCCGTCGGTTCCGGTAAATAAAAGGGCGTGCGGAACTTTTTCATTTTTAAGATAAGCGGTCAGAATATGATCCGGTCGGTGGTTTTTCAAAATGGATTCCTGCTCTACCACATTGATACCTTTTTTTTGATTCGGAATATTTTAGCTGCCATTATGGTCAATTGCCCGTATGGGAATAGTTAATAAGTCAGTGTTTGAACCGTTGTCAGGTATTCTTTATGGTGAAAAATCAGCATAGTATCTCCGGCACTTTTTCCACATCCGCTTCGTCGACATCCGCACCGGCATACTGTCCGAGAGCATCAATGTTAACAACAATCCGACCCTTCCCTTTATATCGCATCAAGACACCTACAATTCCTTGAAAGGGTCCTGCCACCACCATAACTTTGTCTCCTTTTTGAAGGCGGGGGGCGGTGGAAACCGCGCTGTCGACGGCGACCATTATTTGAAGGGATTCAATGGTTTCATGCGGAATGGAAATGGGTCCATCTTTGTTTCCGATTAAACGCACAGCACCGGTGGTTTTAACGATTTCAATATGTTCGTAAGGATTGAGATCCGTCTTGACAAATATGTATCCGGGAAACAGAGGGACACGTATCAATACCCGCCTGTCCCGTCGCTTGCTCCGGGTCTGAATTTTTGGAAGAAAGACTTCCATGGACTTTTTTAACAAGCCGTCGTTCACCACATTTTCAAAACGACTTCTAGTGTGCAGGACATACCACATCCGTTGAAATTGATCTGTTTCCATTTTCAATCCGTTAACATGTGCAGCGTGTTATAAACCGCTTGCATAATGATGTGGGTAATAATTAAGTGAACATCTTCAATTTTTTGCATATCAGTTGATTCCACCACAAAGGATACCTGGGCGGCCTGTGCCAGATCACCGCCTGAAAATCCGCTCAAGCCGATGGTATGACCTCCCATTTTATTGGCATAATCAATAGCCTTTAAGACATTTTTTGAATTTCCACTGCCTGAAATACCGATAACCAGATCATCAGAGCGGAAAAAATTTTTTAATTGTTCAACAAAAACAAAATCATATGAAATATCATTGGCATAGGCCAGCATGGTCGGCATGTTGTCATTTAAACAGATCAGTTTAAATTTTTTTTCCAAATCAAGGCAGCATCCTTTATTGATATCACAAGCGAAGTGGGATGCCGTGGCGCCGCTGCCACCATTTCCCATCGTAAAAATGGATCTCTCATCATGGTAGGCTTTTAAAATAAGATCAACAATGATTTGAAACTGCTTTCCATCAAATGTATTAAGCGTATCCGTTAAACCGGTAATGTATTGATCTGCAAAGTCGCTATAATTCATAACAAACCCTTTTCATTGATTTTCACTTTCCGGATGACCGCCTTTTTTTTCATGACTTCATCGGCGGATTCCAAACTATGAACCCCCTCTTTCCGGTCTTTGATATAATGCCAATAATCGATAATGCTCGTTTTGATGTCACGGGTGGGAGACCAGCCCAGTTTGCTCAACCTGCCGGTGTCGGAGAAAATGTGCCGGGTGTCTCCAAAACGATAATATCCGGATATTAAGGGGTCTTTTCTTTTATTTAAGACCTGCTGCATGGTATCGTAAAATTGGGATACGGTCCATGCCTTTTGGCCCCCGACATTGAAAATACCGAAATCGGATGCTTTTTGGTATAGAACCGTCAGATTGGCATCCACCACATCGTAAATATTGATAAAATCCCTGACCTGCCGGCCATCTTCAAAAATCACGGGTTGCTTGTCCTGAAGCAATGAAAGAGCGAAAATTCGCATCACCCCCGAATAAGCGTTATAGAAGGACTGGCGAGGTCCCTGAACTATCGAATATCGCAGGACGGTCGTTGGAATTTGATACTGTCTCCCGAGTTGAATGGCGATTTGTTCTTGGGAGTGCTTGGAAAGCGCATATTGATTGCATGGATTGACAACAGATTCATCCGAGGGCAACCATTGTAATAACCGGTTGCATTCAGGGCAACGATGCTCCCAATCGCCTTTAGAAAGTTGGGCTTCGGTTCGAATCTGGGGAAAGATAAAATTCGGGTCTGTTTCGTAGCAGCCGGGGCATTTATATTTTCCTTCACCCATTACCGCTTGGCTGGCTGCAACAATAACTTTTTTAATTCTTGACGCCCAACTGTTTTCGATTAAAACTTCATAAAGAAGGGCTGTTGAAACCGCATTGACATGGAAAAAGGTTGAAAAATCGGTTAGGTAGTCCTGATAGGCCGCAAAATGATAGATGACGTCTATTCCCTGCAGGGCCGTTTGCCATATCCCCTTGTCCCGCACATCTCCCAAGACAAACTCCGCCTCCGGATGGATATAATCCGGCTTTCCCCGAGGATGAATGTTTTTTTGAAGATTGTCCAAAATCCGGACCCGATGACCGTCTAAAATAAGTGCATCTGCAGTATGAGATCCGATGAACCCGGCACCACCGGTGATGAGAATATTTAAAGCCATTTAATCCTTGATAGTTTCATAATTGCCAATCTTTGGGTGGTTTTAAAAAAACGCATCGGTTAATTTCCAATCGGTTTTAAAAATGCTATTTGCTGGAGTAGGTGCGATAATCAAAAATGACCTTGCTTCCGCTTTCTTCAATCATGAAAGGGAGTTCCCGATAGCCGGCCATTGTTTCGAAAAGTCTGTTCTGCTTTTCCCTGGGAACCACCAGCAGCAGAAAACCGCCGCCACCGGCCCCGGCAATTTTGCCGGCGAGCGCTCCCCCACTTTTTGCATTTTTATACATCTGTTGGATATGCGGGTTCGAGATACCCGGGGCCATTTTTTGTTTGAGTTTCCAATTTCGATCCAGCACTTCACCACACTTTATCACATCACCTATAGACATGGCCTTTTGAAACGGCGCCACTAAAGAGACCATTTGATTCATAATTTGAATATACGCCTCTGAAGCATAGTTTTGTTTCTGTTCTGAAAGAATCTGATCCGCATTGCGCGTGATGCCGGTATAATAGAGAAGCAGTGAGGAAGCAAACTTTCGTTTCAGACTGTTTTTCATCAAAACGGGATGCCGACTGGTTCTACCATCAGCATGAAAGATGAACTGGTTCACCCCACCAAATGCAGCGGCGTATTGATCCTGTTTTCCGATCGGCTTTTTAAGGATATCGATTTCAATACGACAAGCTTCTTCAGCTAGATTCTTAGCCGTCACCAGAGTGTTTTGATGGGTATATAGGGCGTGTAAAAGCGCCACAGTAATAGAGCTGGAACTTCCCAAGCCGGATCCGCTGGAGGGAATGTCAGCCAGGGTGGTGATTTCAACCCCTTTATCAACTCCGGTTCGGATCATCGCTTCGCGAACCAGATTATGTTGAATATCCGACACCTTCTCAACACATTCTTTTTTGGAGTAGTTGATATAAATCATATCATCAAACCGCTCCTGAACAATGGCATATACGAACTTATCAATTGCGCTACAGACGACCCTGCCGCCGGTTTTTATATAGAATTCTTTTATGTCGGATCCTCCCCCGACAAAGCTTAATCGCAATGGCGTTTTCACAATGATCATAATTTTATCCTGTTTACAACTGCTTATACCCCAAAAAAATATTGTGGAAAAGAATTTATAATATGTATTTCAATCTTCACTTTGTGAGTCACCGATGCTACTGCCGAACCCACCCAAACCATGTAGATTGACATTCACCAAAACGGATCGTTCATTGGCTTCTTCTTGATATCTTAAACCGACTGACCAGCACAGCGCCTTATACAAAAGACTCACTCCTGTTTTGATATCGTTTCCGTCGTATATGTCCCGTTCATATTCTATGGATGCAGCTATTTGATCTGTAATGTTGATCAGCAGTTTTGCATAAATAGATTCTTTGCCATCCTCATTCTCCGGGCTTGAATCGGGTCTGTATCGATGTTCAATAAACAATCTGTCCCCTCGAATATCCGATAGTTCAAGCTGGGTATTAAAGTCTATAAAATCATTTTTATATACGGAATACCGGGTTTGGAAATCGAGAGAAAAATAAGTATTCGGGTCCAAATCTAATCGGGCCACGATGTCTGAAAACGGTTCTTTTTTCTTTTTTTCCGTATCATTGGCCTCGTTTATATCATAACTTTGACTGAGTTCAAAACGACCGAATTCATGGTATTGATATTCCGCCCCTTCAGATGAATCGGGTTTGAGTGGGGACCTGGAAATAAAGGAGTTAATCAGGGAATAAGAAAGCGCATTCTCTTTTCCAATCCGGTCGATACCATCATAGCGGGGGAATTGGTTCTGTTCTTTTTCCGGTCGATATCCATAGGACACCTTGGGTACAAGGCTGTGTTTGATCTTGTCGATTTTTTTCCCCTTAATACTGAAAATCCTGTCTATTTCCGTACCGAGGGTAAGCTGGACGTCGTATAAATCTCTTAGTTGTGTGCGGTCCCGTTGTTTGGTTTTGTCGTCAAACTGATCCGTGTACCAGAATGTTTCCCGGACGCCCACGGAAGGTTCGAAGGTAAAGTAATTTTTAAAGGCCACGGGAAGATATAATCTGGGATAAACATCCGCTCGGTAGCCCCTGGACCGTCTTTACGATAGAAACGGTCATAATTGGAGGCCAGATCGAAATAAAATGGGGAAGTCAGGATGGCTTGCTTGGAAATGTCATACTCGGCAGAAGGGAGCAGATGCAGCGTGGTATCCGGGTCGCCCGGCCCTGCCTGCCGTCTAAGAATGACGTTATCATACCATCGCGCTTCAATATTGAAGCTGCTTTTTTCCCAGGTTCGGTTTAATAACAGACTGTTTATCCGAGTCGTGTCATCATAATCGTCGAGTCCTCTCCCAAAAATCCGTTCAAAGTATCGATTCGATTCATCAAACCCATTAAAGCCGCTTTTGAATTCATGAAGGTAATCCTGATCACTGACGATATCAAGGTCAATTTTTGCGGTAATACCGAAAGGAAGAGATTGATCGTGTTTCATTCTGAACCAGTAACGATCAGAATTGGGCCGAAGAAGGTTATCGTCCGTATATCCCCACCGTTCACTTGAATCTCCGCTGCCGTCATCCACCTGCCGATCGTCTAAATAATCAAACTTAGTGGTTCCTTTGGAGAGCTCACTTAGAAGATACCGATATTCGAGCCCCAATCTTTCTCCCCGATATTCCATATGATGGCCGAAAAAGGTGGCATCGGATTGGTCATTTATCGCCCAGAAATAAGGTTGCTGGTATTCGAACCCTTTGCGATTAGATAAGCCGAACAGGGGAGATAAAAAACCGGACTGGCGTTCCAGTTTCACGGGAAAAGAGATATAAGGGACATAGAGCACCGGCCCGGCGCGGGTCCACAAAGCGGCTTGTTTTGCAACACCGTACCCTTCTAACGTGATCTTGATATCATTTCCGGTGATTTTCCAGGCAGGATTTTCCCCTGCACAGGTTGAAATGCTGGCTTTTTTAGCGGTGTATGTTTTTTTGCCGGTTTTTTTCAATTTTATCACCCTTGATGTAAAATTGATTTTCACGAAAAAAAAGTGCGCCTTCATAAACGGTTCCGGTAGCATCCAGCAAATTGAGCCTGATGCGGCTTCCGGTCAGCACATCGCTTCCATCTGTTAAGGTAACATTGCCGATAGCAAGTGCTGTCATCGCTTTATGATCAATCCGGATGAAGTCGGCCGTTAATTGGATACTTTTTTGGGTGGCTTTTACATTCCCTTCCGCAAAATATTGATCTTCAAGGGGGTCATAATATAATTGGTCGGCACTGATATGCCATGGTGCACTTGGGTCCTGAGCGTCTATTTGGATCGATGGTATCGCCAATTGAGCTGAAAAGGCGCTCGAGATACCGGTAAGGAAAAAACCGAAGAAAGCAAAACAGAAAATGATCTGTGAAACGGATTTTAAGTGTTTATGAATAGGGTGGTATAATCGTCTTTTATCGAAAAAAAAATATCGCATACTTAAATGAGCAACCGTATTTTGTTAAGGGGCAGATCAGATTGTTGTAAAATTCTGCTTTTTGTCCAATTTTCGAATGATGTGAAAAGTTCAATCCCCTCAAGGTGGATAAATCTTTAAATACTCAATATGTTTCTGCGATTGAAAGTGACATCGTTGTTGAAATTGGACAATAATCAGCGTTATTTAATAATTTCCAGATGAGAAGTTTGTCAGTAAAATGGCTGACTCTTCACAAATCGGATAACACCTTGAATATGAATGAAATCTCTTGTATAAAGCCAAATCGTCGCTAAAAGTCAAGATGAAGTTATGAATTTATGCGATCTTTTAGATGCATGATGCATAGAAAAACGGATTCAAAGATTGATTTAGGAGTCGGTTTGAGTCAATGAAAATTCTGTGACCAATGATGATGGCATCCACGCCAAGGGTTTGGACGCGCTTTATCAAAAGCTTCGTCATAACCATACCGTCACCATTATCGCTCCGGACCGTGAACGGAGTGCTGTGGGACACGCCATTACCCTCTATGAACCGATTCGTGTCAATCGGATTCAGATAAGAAACTCTTTTTCAGG
>PVMS01180829.1_pt1 | contig 12748 bp, 7 predicted proteins | sample 1853461 | NCBI WGS metagenome assembly PVMS01 (sample SAMN08582032, study PRJNA380276) | Marine sediment metagenome, whole genome shotgun sequencing project. | isolation source: ocean sediment barecode stripped | collected 2017 | reverse complement strand
TGAAATACTCGCGACCGCGAATCTGGCCCTCACGCCCTTTCTTTTTACTGGTGTAGCGAATGGTTCCGCGTTGAGAAGTGTGATCACGCTGCAAAATACTGTCGTTCATCGAATGGTCCTGAATCCTTAAAAATTAAAGGGCGCTTATTCTAGCCCTTTAATTTTTAAGGATTCAGGATCATTCGATGAACGACAGTATTTTGCAGCGTGAACACACTTCTCAACGCGGAACCATTCGCTACACCAGTAAGAAGAAAGGGCGTGAAGGCCAGATTCGCGGTCGCGAGTATTTCATGGTGAATACCTACTCGGACGGTGGGCGCACAATTATTGTGCACAGCGAGATTGATGACCGTCCGAATGTAATGCGCGATGCGACCTACAGTCTCGATAAAGACTGGCGGCCGACGGATTGTTCTGTACGCCTGGTGGTAGACGACAAGTTCATGGGAACGGGCTGGTTCCGTATGAGTGAGGGTTTTATTGAATGCGAAACCTACACGGCACTCGAAGGTCGCGTTACCCAGCGCATGGATACGAACGGATGGCCGAAGACTTTTCAGAATCATGCCATTGCCTGCGACGCGTGGCACATGCGCCTGTTTGACCGCAATAAAATTGGCGAGATTCAGGCGCTCGACGAAATGTTGCTGTGTTCGCCCGATCATCGCGGCGCCACCGGTCCGATGTTGTTCAAGATTGGCATGCACGTGAAATACATCGGCGAAGAAAAAATTACTGTCGAAGCGGGGGAGTTTGATTCCTACCATTTCCAGATGGTGTCGGCACCGGGTCTGCCGGAAGCCCATCCCGATTACGACATCTGGTGCACCACCGACGGTAACTGGACCTTCCTGCGCGGTGATATCGGTGGCTACATGCAGACTTACTACGAACTCACTGAATTACAGGGTGATGGGGAGTAAGTATTCCTGATACGCTTCAATCAAACCCCGCGCACCGAGCGGGGTTTTTTTATACGAACAGCACGCCTTTGCCAGCATTACTAATCGCAGGTCGATTCGCTCCCTCACGTACGCGAGCGTGTTAGGGTCTATAACCATCGTGCATCTATGAGGGGGCAGGCCATGCGAAATTGGTTACGTGAATGGTGGCGTTGGGACGGTGATAAGGAGCGTGCCAGCGACGATAACCCTGTAGCACCACTGGATGATTCCCAACGGCGGGGGACGGGACCTTTATTAACCCTGGCGTTTGGCTGGGGTTTTCTCGTTACAGGCCTGATCACCGGCGGCGCGCTCGGCTCCGGGCAGGTTTTCTGGCCCGACATGGTGGCGGCTTCACTCGCAGGTAATACCGCCAATTTCGTGATTGGCGCCCTGGTGGGATACATCGGCTATAAAACCGCCTGCAATAGCGGACTCCTCTACAAACTGGTTTACGGCAGGATCGGCGCTTATGTGCCGGTGCTGGTCATTGCGTTGTTGCTGATCGGTTGGCAGGGCATCGTTGTTGGCGCGTTTGGTATGGCCTGGGCGGGCGATGCTGACAGCACCACATTTTATGTGGTCGCTATTGGCGCAGGACTGTTGTTTACCATGACGACCTATTTCGGCGTGCGTGGTCTGGAACTGGTCAGTATTCCTTCCGTTGCCGTGTTGGTTGCAGTGGGTCTGTATGCGGGCTGGCTGAATATCGATAAGGCGGGTGGTTGGGGCGGCTTTCTGCAGATGTCGGCAGATACAGTTGCTGCGAATGAAACACCGCTCGGGTTTTTGACCGCCATGAACATGGTGATTGGTTCATGGATCGTCGGTGCCATAGTCATGTCAGAGTACACGCGGTTCGCGAAAAAAGCCTGGGTCGCGATCGCGATTCCCTTCATCGTGATGATTATCGCGCAGTGGTTTCTGCAAGTGGTGGGTGCGCTCGGTGGCGTAGTGTCCGGCACTTTCGACTTCACGACCTACTTGCGCGAGCAGGGCATGGTCATCATGTACATCGGTATCATCGGCATGAGCCTTGCTTTGTGGACGACCGGTGATGCGAATTTGTATCTGCCGGTGATTCAGACATCGAGTTTATTCCGGCGTCCACAAAAGGTGATGACGGTGATCTGCGGATTATTGGGAACCATCGCTGGACTGAATATCTACCAGTATTTTCTCGACTGGATAAATCTGTTGGCGAGCATCGTGCCGCCGCTTATCGGGCCGGTGATCGGGCATTTTTATTTTATTATGCGCGGCAAATTTACCGAACGGGATCTGCAGCGCCTGCCCAAGTCGCGCCCGGCGGCAATTATTGCTTATATAACGGGTGCGGGTGCTGCGGTTATGAATTCACAGGGCATCTTGTTAGACCCGGAGACCACCGTGCCTGCGTTACTCGGCCTCGGGGTGTCGGTGGTGGTGTATCTACTGGCTTATGCAGTGTTGCCGAAACATCAACCGCAGTAGGAATTGGGGTTAGAACTGCTGCGCGGCTATAAAATGCCTACGGGTTGAGGATGACCTCAATCAGTTCGCCAGCAGGTCCGCGCAGGATGCCTGCGCTGCGTCCGTTGTACGGGAATGCTTCGATGGCTTGTGGTGTCGTTACCCATTCGACTTCTGCATCTATACCGTCACTGTTAAATCCGACTATCGCAATGCCGGGGGGCAGATGTCCTGCCTCGATTTCTCGCGGCCCGATTGCTACCGGCAGTTCATCCAGTTCGATGAGATAGCCGGGTGCGGCATAGGCAATCGATAACGGGTAGGTTGTTTCCATATCCAGGTTATTGGATCGCGAAATCGTCGTTATTTTAAACAAGCTGGGCGGGTCGACTTGCAGCCCGAGTTTGACGCCGTAAAAACTCATCAGTTCATCCATGGAAGGTCCACCGACCACCATGATGAAGGGTCGTTCGACCATCGGCATGTCATCACCCAGGCCAAGTGCGCCAGCAGCTTGCTGGTTGCGGGTGAGGTACAACAGTTCGCGCCCGGGGCCAACTGCCTGCATGACGCGTGGTGCATTTGGCGCAGGCCAGAGATCTTTGGGCGCCCCGATGACCCGGAAAGCAGAATTTTTCATTCTGATGGCAATCTGGTCGGGGTCGCGCACCAGCAATTCGGTGGCATTCCAGCCGTGACTGGTCATGGGCATGTATTCAGTGACCGCCGGATCCTCAACGAAGCGTATGTAAACCGGTGCTGAATTCGCGGGTTGCATAATGATGTACTCGTGGCCCGTCATTTCTGTGGCGACCCAGTAATCGCCGAGTTCGCTGCTGACAGTGCCGCGATCCTGAACCCGGTAATCAAAATGCTCTTCCCAGGCTGATTCAACCTGGGCGAGGTTGCTGACCGTGATGGTGATAATGGCTAATTCTTTGAGCATGGCTGGCTGGATGACCCGTAGTTCCCTGACCTCCAATAATGCATCAGACTCGAGGGCGGCGCGACCCGGATTAAGCTGGGCTAACCCGGGGTGCCGATATGTGTAGAATTGCCGACTTTTAGGGCGCCTTTCGTGCCGCCATGATCCATCTGTGGTTCACGATGACGAGGCGGCCGGTCATGCAGAGACAGGATACAGCGTATGTCTACAGTTTCGTCTTCAGTGGCTGAACGCAGCAACGTTTATCGTTGGGTCATCGTGGGTTGTTCTTTCGTGGTGCTGTTCGTGTCGCAGGGTATGACGCTCGGCGGGCTGCAAGTATTTGACGAAAAACTCATGGCGCACTTAAGTACCGTCGCGGGTGAGGAGATCTCGCTCGGTGCATTCAAGACCGGCCTGTCGATCATGTTTGCTACTGCGGGCATTCTCGGTATGGCAGCGGGCTGGTTATGCGACAGGATCGGTGCCCGCAAATTGATCTTCGCGGGGCTGGGCTTGTTAGCTGTAGGCAATTATTTATTCAGCGATATGCAGACCCTGACCGATCTTTACATGATCTCGGCGCTGCTCGGGCTCGTGCTGGTGTTGTGTGGTTTGATGATTAACGTGTATCTCGTGTCCAGTTGGTTCACGCGTAAGCGCGGGTTGGCGATTGGCATAGTGCTGGCAGGTACAAGTCTCGGTAATGCTGCATTTCCCAAGCTGAATAACTGGTTGTTGCAGACTGCGGAATGGCAAGAGGTGTTTACCTGGATTGCCTGGATACCCGCGCTGATACTGCCACTGCTGTTTTTCTTTTTAAAAGACTCGCCGTCTGTTGCTGCAGGTGATGGTGGCAGTGTATCGGCTGAGTTACCGCAACTGAGCGGTTATTCTTTACATGCAGCGCTCTTCAGTCGCAATTTCTGGATTGTTGCGATTATTGCCATGTGTACCTTCTATGGCATTCTGGCTATGAGTGGCCATACGTATCTTTTCTTCCGTGGCCTGGGTTATGCCGAATCCACAGCTGCCTGGGCGGTATCGATCATTTTCCTCGGCGGCCTTGTAGGCAAACTCCTCAGCGGTTACCTGGCAGAAAGTTTTGGTCGTAAGCGGGTGTTGCTGATTAGTTTGATTATGATGCTGGTCGGGATTGCCGCGATGACGCTGGCCATAGTCAGCGCTAATGCCAGCTTGGTCTGGGGCGGGCTGATGCTGTTTGGCTTTGGCTGGGGCGGTATCTATACGCTGATCCAGGTGCTGGCTGCCGATCTGTTCGGCATGCTCGCACTTGGCAAGATACTGGGGGCCATTAATATACTGGATACCATGGGTGGTGCTGCGGGGCCGATAGTGACCGGCATCATGGTGGATCGCACAGAGGGTTATTTGCAGCCCTTTATCGTCATTACCGTACTGCTGCTGATCGCGACTATTGCGGCCAGCTTTCTGGATATGTCGAAGGGTGTTTATCACGAGTTCGACGGCTCAGCTGATTAGGCAGCGATAGGTGAGTCTTTTTGTGAACTATTAGGGCTTTTGTTTGTATAGCCTTTGGTTGAAAATCTCTCGTTATGATTGCATCGATAAAAACCAGTAACAGTTTGCAGGATGTCCGCTACGAGATTCGCGGGCAGCTGGCACAGCGCGCGAATGAAATGGAGCGTCAGGGCTACGAGATTATTTCCCTGAATATTGGTAATCCCGGTCTGTTTGGCTTTCGCACGCCGGATACCATGCGCATGGCGATGATCGAGAACCTGCAGGCCAGTGAGGCCTATTGTCACCAGAAAGGCATTTTTTCCGCGCGTGAAGCCGTGGTCATGCAGCAGCAGGAACGCGGCATCATGGATGTTACCGCCGAGGATGTGTTCATTGGAAACGGGGTCAGTGAACTGATAGACCTGACTTTGCGGGCCTTGCTCAACAGTGGTGATGAGGTGCTGATTCCCAGTCCTGATTACCCGCTCTGGACTGCATCGGTCACGCTGAACGGGGGCCAGCCAGTGCACTACCCGTGTCCGCCGGAGAATGGGTTTCAGCCCAGTATGGATCGCCTGCGTGAGCTGGTTACTGACCAAACCAGGGCTATTGTGGTGATCAACCCGAACAATCCGACCGGTGCGGTGTATTCACGCGAGACGCTGGAAGGAATCGTCGCGCTCGCGGAAGAGCGGGGTCTGGTGATCTTCAGTGATGAGATTTACGACGGCATGACCTATGACGATGCGGAATTTATTCCAATGGCGCCGTTGGTCAACAACACACTGTGCGGTACGTTCGCCGGATTGTCCAAGGTGTATCGTGCCTGCGGGTTTCGGGTGGGCTGGGTGTCGTTTAGCGGCGCCAATGAAGCAGCAGAAGAGTATTTGCACGGTTTGGATTTACTCGCATCCCTCAGATTGTGCAGCAACGTACCCGGACAGTGGGGCGTGCAAACCGCACTGGGCGGTTATCAGAGCCTGAAAAAGTTGGTGCGGCCGGCTGGCCGGCTTTACGAATCCCGACAAGCGGTGTTGGAGGGTGTGGCGGCCAGCCCTTATCTGCACCTTGTTGAGCCCGGCGGGTCTATGTATGCGTTTATTGGCGTGGACAAGGACAAGCTGCCTGATTTCGATGATTACACGTTCGCACTTGAACTACTGGAGTCGCAGCATGTGCTGGTCGCGCCTGGGTCGAGTTTCAACGTTGATTACCGTAATTATTTCCGCATCACGACCCTGCCGGAGGCCAAGGTCATCGAGGACGTGTTTCAGCGTATCAACGTTGTGCTGACTAACTACAATAAATAACTATAATATACATATGGTTATAATTGAATACAATAAATTACTTTAATGTACGAACCCTTACTGGAAGCGCTCCAATCCGGTGCTACGGTCGTCACCGCCAATAATCGGCTGGCTCGCAGTCTGGCCTATGCCTATGGAAGGGAACAGCAGCGCACGGGCGCTCAGGCGTGGCCATCACCCGATGTTGTGAGCTGGACCACCTGGTTGCAACAGTTATGGCTGATATCTGAACTTGAAGGTGGGCGGGCGATTGAAGTTCGTCGGATCAGCGACACGGATGCCACTGTGCTCTGGGAAGAGATTGTTCGCAAAGATCAGGGGGAGTTTGGTGGTTTCAGCGGTGCCGTACTTGCGAACAAAGCATGGAAACTGCTGTGCGAATGGCAGGCAGTTGCGGCACCTGAATGGATAAGTGCCGGATTGTCCCCGGATCAACAGATTTTCCTGCGCTGGCTTGGTGTATATCGCAACCGGTTGATTGCAGAGGGTTGGGTGGATGGTGCTGCGCTTGCTGCTGAATTGTTCACGGATGTCGAAAGCGGGATTTTCGATGATATAGGTTCGCTGATTTTCGCCGGATTCGATGTCTGGACTCCAGCAAGAATAGCCCTGAAGAATGCGTTCGCACAAAGGGGTGTAGAGGTGAGCGTGGCTCCGACGATACCCGTCGGTAATGTGACTTCGGCTCGTATCGAATGCGCAAATGATATAGACGAACTGATACAGGCTGCGCGATGGGCCCGATCCCAGATAGAGTCTGATCCTGAAAACGATGTGTGTGTGATTGTTCGTGACCTCGACACGCGGGCAGCGGAAGCGCGTCGGGTGTTTATGAATGTGTTTTGTCCCGACTGGCGGACACGTGCAAGTCACACTCTGCCGGTTAATTTTTCCTATGGTGATGTGCTGCTTGATCAGCCTCGAGTTGGCGCGGCACTCAACTTGTTGTGGCTTGCAGAAGGCGACACCGGTTACCAGCGATTTAGTCTCGCGCTGCGCAGCACATTTCTGGCCGGTGGGCGCAGTGAGGCGAACGAACGTGCCCAGCTGGATTTGTATTTGCGTGACCGGCTGGGTGCTATTTGTGTGCTCAAAGATGTTGCTTATCTTGCAAAAAAGCGCGCGCCCGAAATGGCTGATTTGCTAGGGAAGCTTGCAGACGCCAAAACATTTGGCAAACAAAACCTTGCTGAGTGGGCCGACTGGATAACCAGTGTGCTCAAGACTGTAGGCTGGCCTGGTGATGACACGCTCGACTCCATGGCTTATCAGGAGCTCGAAGCATGGCACCAATTGCTGCGCGATTTTGCCGCCAGCGCCAAAGTCCACGAAAAAACAGCGTTGCCCCAGGCGCTTGCGCTGCTTGAGCGGCTTGCCGGAGGACGCTTGTATCAGCCTGAAGGGGGTGTAGGTGTCGTGCAGGTAATGGGAGTGCTGGAGGCTGCAGGTCACGAATTTGATCGGCTCTGGGTTACCGGCATGTCGGCGGAAGACTGGCCGCCGGCAGGAAATCCAAATCCCCTGATACCTTTTGAGTTGCAGCGGCGCTTATGTATGCCGGGTAGCAGCCCGGACGGCGAGCTCGACTTTGCTGAAGCACTGACTAACAGGCTCAAACTTTGCAGTTCGGAATCCATATTCAGTTGGGCAGGTATGCGTGACGGGGAAGCGCTGCACCCAAGCGGTTTGATTGCGGATTTGCCGATCAGTGACGGGATTCAGTCTTGGCCGGAGCCGTCATGGGCCGAAGGTATGCTCGGTGCAGCACCTGTAACTGAGCTCAGCGATGATTGGCCGGTGTCCTGGATAGAGGGTGCGCAAGCTCGTGGTGGTGCCTCATTGTTTCGAATGCAGGCCAGTTGTCCGTTACGGGCATTTCTTGAGTTGCGTCTTGGGGCCGGGGAAGTGGACGACCCGGTTACAGGTATCGGATTCAAAGAACGTGGCAGTCTTGCGCACAATGTGCTCGAGGACTTTTACAAACATCATCGTGATTCTTCTGCGATCAGCGCGCTTGATGAGGCTGCACTCGCAGATGAGATGAATGAGCTGACCGCAAAACACATTCGTGCGATGCCGGGGCTGAGCAGCGATTTCATGCGCACAATCGCGGATCTGGAAACACAGCGTCTGATGCCTTTGCTGATGGATTTCGTGGCGCTCGATAGAGCGCGCGAAGAATTCACTGTGGTATTTGCCGAAGAGGATGATCCGCACGTAGCGGTCGGTCCGCTGACGCTTTGGTTAAAGATGGATCGTCTTGATCGGCTGGCTAACGGTGATCTCGGGGTGATCGATTACAAGACCGGTAAGGTTGCGCGCGGCAGCTGGAATCCTTTACGGCCAGGCGATATGCAACTGCCGTTGTATGCGACGTATACAGGTAAGGATATTAAAGGTGTGACATTTGCCCAGTTGTCAGCCCATGAGGTTAAGTATGAAGGTCTGGCCGATGAATCGGTTCGGATTTCCGGGGTTATTTCTCCGGCTGAACTAAAGCAAAAATTCAGAGACGACAAAGGCGACAAAATTGAGGCCTGGGATAAGCTTACAGCCGCGTGGCGCGTGCTTTTGCTTGAGCTGGCCAAGGACTTTGCGGAGGGCAATTGCAGTATCAATCCCCGGCGCTCTGCTGATGCAGAAGGCCAGATGGCTGTTCTGACGCGCGTCTATGATCTGCCCGGTGTTGATGTCGGCGGGGAGGCTGGTGATGGCTGAAATTGATACGCGCCACATTAGCGACCAGGAACTTCGTGATCAGGCTTTGGCAATAGGTCGCTCATTTATCGTGCAGGCACCGGCTGGGTCCGGTAAAACCGAGTTGCTGACCCAGCGTTATCTGCGGTTGCTCAGTCAGGTGGACAACCCCGAGGAAATTCTCGCTGTAACATTTACCCGCAAGGCGGCGGCGGAAATGCGGAATCGGATAATTAACGCCATCTACCCGCCGCCCAATAAAAACGATAAACGTCTGGACAAGACCATTGAACTGGCTAACCAGGTACTGGAGCGGGACAGGGACCGAGGCTGGCAGCTTGCGAAACACCCGGCGCGGCTCCGTATTCGTACCATCGATTCAGTAAATGCCTGGCTCAGCGCAACCGCACCCCTTGCGGGCAGAGAGAAAGCCACATCGGTGAGTGAAACACCTGCCGCGCTTTATCGCCTTGCCGCGCAGCGTGTAGTGGAACAGGCGGGTGACAGCGACGGCGGAGCGGTTCGTACCTTACTGATGCACCTTGATAATCGCACTGAGTCGCTCGTGCGTCTGTTGGCGGGCATGCTTGGCCGCCGTGATCAGTGGCTTGATATTGCCGTAAAGGTGGGTGGTGTCGGGCAGATGAAAGGGGGTGCACGCGCTGATCTCGAACAAGTCTTGCACGAACTTGTGTCGCTGGAGATAAGAAAGGCAGATCTTGGTCTGAAAAGTTCGCAGCGACACGAGATTTTCGAGCTTATGCAATTTGCTGCGGGTAACCTGGTCGAGCAAAACCCGGATAGTACCTGGAGCGCGGTTCTGGGCATGAATGGTTTTCCTGAGGCATCCGCCGATACGCTGGAAGCCTGGCAATTCGTGGCTGAATTTTTGCTGACCAGGGGCGGTACATTTAGAAAGCGTCTGACCGTTAAGGAAGGTTTTCCGGCGGGCGGTGGTCCCAAGAAGGAATTTAAAACCCGGGCACTGGAACTGAATTCGAGGCTCCTTGAGACGTCCGAGCTGGAGCCAGCCTTTGCTGTAATACGTGGTCTGCCCAAACCCTGCTACACGGAAAATCAGTGGGCTGTGCTTGAGGCGCTACTCGAAATACTGCAACTGGCTGCTGCCCAACTAAAGCTTGTATTTGTCGAACGCGGTGAGGCGGATTACCCGGCAGTTGCGCAAAGTGCGATCGAAGCGCTACGCGAAGAGGATGATGCGCCTACAGATTTGGCACTGCGTCTGGATTTTCGCATCCGCCATATCCTGATCGATGAATTTCAGGACACATCCTCGGCGCAACTTGAGCTGTTGCTCGCCTTGACCGCAGGCTGGGAGGAGGGTGATGGCCGAACACTTTTCGTAGTCGGCGATCCGATGCAGTCCATTTACCGTTTCCGCAAGGCAGAGGTCGGTCTTTTTCTTGGGTTGCAGGATGAAGGTTTGTCCAACATTGAGCTGATCAGCATCACTCTTAAGACCAATTTCCGTTCCGATCCAAGCATTGTGGAATGGGTGAATGAGGTGTTTGGCGTTGTGATGCCCACTATGGACGATCGTACGACAGGGGCAGTTAGTTTTGCTGCTAGCAGTGCGGCGCGCAGGAAAGATGAATCTGATACAACTTTTGTCACAGAGCACGCATTGACTAAACCCTCGCGGGTTGATGAAGCGGAACAGATTGTTGATCTCGTGGAGGAGAATCTTGAGCGCTGGCCGGAGGATGACATTGGCATTCTTGTACGCAGTCGCAAACATGCGGCCCTCATCGTTACCGAGCTGCGCAAGAGAGAAATTCCTTTTTCGGGTACGGGGCTGGAAAATTCAATTGAAACACCAGTCGTGCAGGATCTTTTGTGTATTACCAGGGCGTTGAGTCATCGGGCAGACCGCACGGCTTGGCTTGGCCTGCTGCGCGCACCCTGGTGTGGCCTGAGCCTTGCAGATCTCGAGGCACTAGCGGGAGAAGATCAGAAGAATTGCATATGGGATTTGCTGAACGATGAGGTTGTACTTAATCGTCTGACTGCCGGAGGGCAGGCTCGTGTTGAGCGTGTGTTGAGTGTGCTTACGCCGGTATTCTCGCGCAGAGGATCGTTGCCGTTGCGTGATGTTGTTGAAGGTGTCTGGGTAGAACTTGGCGGCCCCGCCTTCCTGACAGATGCGACCGATATTGAGCGTGCGGAGGCGTTTTTCGTTTTGCTGGATCAATACGACATCGGCGGTGATTGTGCCGATGTGTTCATTCTGCATGAACAGATTGCAGACAAACTAAAAGTGGAAGATCGTAAGGCCCGTGTCAATCTGCTGACAATTCACAAGGCCAAGGGCCTGGAGTTCGATACTGTGATTCTGCCGGCGCTGGATGTGGGCACAAGGGGTGATGACAAACCTATGCTGGCATGGCAGGAATCTGTTCGTCCGAATGGCGAAACTGGTCTCGTAATTGCACCAATGGAACGTACGGGCGAAGACAAGGATTCCATTTACGAATTTGCAAGGCGACTGAACAAGGTACAGGACGCTTATGAAAAGGATCGGTTGTTGTATGTGGCAACAACTCGTGCGCGTTTACGTCTGCACCTGTTCTTTGGGGTAGCCGTTGACGCCGATAATATGGTTAAAGTGCCAGCAAAAAATTCTTTGCTGGCAAGATTATGGCCAGCTATAGGTCAGCGGCATACGCTACTACAGGGAGAGCCGGGTAGGGAGGCCACGCTGGATGCCTGGCTGCATCCGACAATTTTTCGTTACTCAGATGGCTGGTCTGTGCCCGGGGCGCCGGTTGAGTATCGGCTGCCCGCACCGGTTGCAGTCGACGAACGCATGCGTGATGTTACTTACGATTGGGCAAGTCCAATGGCAAAGCACGTGGGTACGGTCGTGCATCGTTGGTTCGACAAAATTACCCGGGAAGGCAGCGGAAAGTACGATCCTGAAGGCTTGAAAAAATTACGTCCGGTTTTTAGTCATATGCTGATTGCTGAAGGCATTGATGCAGCTGATCTGGACAAAGGTATAGCTCTGGTTGAGAAAGCACTTAGCAACACGCTTACTGATGAGATTGGTCGCTGGATCCTAAGTGAAGAACACAGTGAGGCTGCAAGTGAATATCCGGTAACGCTAGTACGCGATAACCGTATGCAGTCACTCATCATTGACCGGACCTTTGTTGATGATGCGGGAGTGCGCTGGATTGTGGATTACAAAACCAGTTCACACGAGGGTGGAGGCCTGGATGCTTTTCTCGATGAAGAAGAACGAAGGTATAGCGAACAACTTGAAAGCTACAGGCAAGCGATGCAGTTACTTGAGCCCGAGCGGGAAATTAAAACGGCGCTCTATTTCCCGTTGCTGCAGAAGCTTCACGAAGTTATCTGTGACTAAATAGACCCAGCTAATTTGAATATATAGCTGCCATCCGATTCAGGAGAACCGAGGAATTTGAGATTATCCTGCAGTGCCCTCGGTGCATCCGGCCGAGCCCTGATGCGGGTGCTGAGGTCGTAGCTCCCCGGCGGTGTTGATAGCAGGGTGCCATTGATCTCAAGGGGTCCACCTGTGTCGTGAATCTGGCCGGTAATCGTCTCGGCGTTTGTTTCGGTCGCGGTATCAAAATCTATAGCCACGTTGCCAATCAGGCTCGCAGCACCGCTGCCCAACAGCGGACTGGATAAATTGCGTATTTCACCTGTGCCACTAAGTTGAAGAGGCCAGTTGTCGACGATCTTCAGATTATTGATTTCGACGCTGATCTGTCCGCCCACTTGCGGGATGCCGAGCAGTGCATTGAGGCTTCTAATATCAAAACGGGCTTGCGTACTCTTAAGCCGTAGGGTGCCGCCCGCGCTAATGGTGGCGAAGCCGTCCGCGAAGCCACTTCCCCAGCGGGTTTTGAAAACGCCACCTAATTGGCCGAACATCAGCTGAC
>PVMS01073229.1_pt1 | contig 12749 bp, 9 predicted proteins | sample 1853461 | NCBI WGS metagenome assembly PVMS01 (sample SAMN08582032, study PRJNA380276) | Marine sediment metagenome, whole genome shotgun sequencing project. | isolation source: ocean sediment barecode stripped | collected 2017 | reverse complement strand
GTTTACCATGTACGGGATCGCCATATTTTTTCTCGGCACCCTGTTTTACAACTTCATTGGCCCGGATGCCGTGGATTTAGTCAAGATGCCGTTTGGCCTCGACCTTCCGGTGGGTGCAGCCCACGGGTCTGGAACGGTGGTGATAGCAGGCGGCATCAAAATGCTGCAAGTGCCCCTATGGCGTAGCTATCTGGCTGGCTGCATTCTACTTGGGATTGCGCCGTGTACCGCTATGGTGCTGGTATGGGGCTACCTATCACGCGGCAATGACAGTCTGACTCTGGTAATGGTAGCCATCAACTCTTTAACAATGCTCGTGCTCTATGGTGTTCTGGGCGGATTTTTACTGGGTGTGGGACGTTTGCCGGTGCCTTGGCAGGCGTTGCTGCTTTCCATCGGTATTTATGTGGCCTTGCCCTTGGTGGCGGGGTATCTTTCAAGAAAATGGTTAATCTCCGCCAAAGGTGAAACATGGTTTAAGGAAAAATTTTTGCATGTTCTTACACCCATTACAATTGTCGCATTACTCATTACCCTGGTACTTTTGTTTTCCTTTAAAGGTGAGGTGATTATCAGTAACCCACTGACTATCGTGTGGATCGCGGTTCCGCTGTTTATTCAGACCATGCTCATCTTTTGGCTGGGATATGGTTTGGCGCGGCTGCTGAAACTTCGCTACGTCGATGCAGCGCCGGCGGCTATGATCGGGGCATCCAACCATTTCGAAGTAGCCATTGCAACGTCAACCATGCTTTTTGGTTTGTCTTCAGGTGCTGCTTTGGCTACGGTGGTCGGTGTGTTAATCGAAGTGCCGTTGATGTTAATGCTGGTCAAGATTTGCTTGAATACATCCCATTGGTTTCAACAAAATAAATAGAGTAAAACATATCCCTGACGACCCGGAGAAAACAAGCCGTCGAATGAGTATCAGAAAAGAATTGAGAAATCGCTATTCTGTCTGTTGAAGAATGCTACCTGATTGGGCAGTTGACATTTGGGAAACTTCATAAGTACATTTAGGTATATTGATAGAAGTAGCACTGAATTAAATGACGTATATTGACGCTATGATAAGGATCCTCGAACATTTCAATTCAGCAACTTAACCGGTTACTCTATGTATAATAAACATATAAGTGGCGCTATCGCCAATGCCCTATGGCATTGGCATAATACGCGAGGAGGGTTTTTTCTTCGGGTATGACTTTGAATCGATCTCCGTTACTGCTGATCATTCGACGCAACAACATGATATCGACCGCATCTGCAATGGCGTGAGCTCTCGTGCTACGGGACGATTCGAGGATCGGCGCACCCTTTTCCTTAAGTTTCTTTATTAAACGATTGCTGCGAGCCTCAATTTCCAGGATATCCATTTCAGTGACCATGTCTTCCAAGAATACAGTTGACACCAAAGATACAGGGAGGATCGGAACGACGCTGGCTATGCCTTGCATGAGCTCCTGACTTAATTTCTGGACTTCCTGAAATCTTTCAGGGCGCTCCAGCATACTGAAATTGAGGTTCCGGTCCCGACAATATGCTTTAACGGATAAAGGGTCGCCAAAATTAACACAAGCGTACCCATATCGGCGCCAGCGGCTAAAAACCATCAATAATAGACTGCGCCAAATAAAACCAGCGGTTGTCCGGAAAACGAACCACCAGCTTCTCTTTTCGGATGTCGGATCGAGGGCTCGAATAAGGCTACGGTCTTCGAGGGTTCGATCATAATTGATACCGACAGGGATAAAGACAACGTCCCTGTCAGCCGTCAGATCAAATTGGCGAAGCATATAGTCGATCAAACCGAGCTTGGGTTTTTGAAGCCCGCCATCACGGCTGAGACCGCCTTCTAAGAATACCGCCTGGCATACCCCTTCCCGGGTTGCCATGTGAATGTAACGTTCCAGAACTCGGCGATACAGCGCATTGCCAGAATATCGTCGAACAAAAAAGGCGCCCATGGCACGAATCAGCGTGTGAAGCGGCCATATTTTTGCCCATTCGCCCACAGCATAAGAAAGTGTTGTCCGCTCAGCTGCCAAGAAAGCCACCAGAATATAGTCCATGTTGGAACGGTGATTCATTACAAACACAACGGTTGACTCCGGATCAATGGATGCATAGTGCTGCTCCTTCACCAGCCCCACCCGAACGCGATAGAGGATTCTGGCCACTTTTTTAGCGATCCAGTATCCGATTCGAAAATAGAGATATGCATTAAAAGAGGGCACAATCTCACGGGCATAGGTTATGGCCTTACTCTGTACCACTTCCAAGGGCATATCCTGCTCTTTGGCGAATTCCTTAATGGCGTCCAGCACCTTGGGGTCATAGGCGAGTCGATCGATGAGGACCTGTCTTTTTGTCAGCTGAAATGGCCTGATTTCAATATCCAGACGTGTACCGATTTCGTCGATGACCCGATTGATTCGTCGGCGCAAAAACCATCTGGTACTAGGAATCAGTATCCGGTCGAGTACGTCGATAATAGCGATTATTACCAGCAGCAGGAAAATCCAAATGGATATGGTAATTTGACCTGTCATGTGATTTCTATCTTTATTTAAATTCTAAGCTGACAGCAGTGGGAAAATATAACTCACGTTTCGCACCCACTATAGCAAATCTCTCGTTGTGGAGAAAGCCTGGAGTTATGTAAATTAAAGGGTGGCGATTCTATCCTTTATGCTCATAGACATGCACATCACGTTGTGGGTAGGGGATGGATATGCCTTCTGCGTCAAAAGCCTTTTTAATGTTTTCCAAGGCGTCGCAATAGACACCCCAGTAATCCTCTATCTTAACCCAGGGACGTGCGGCAAAATTGACACTGCTGTCTGCCAGCTCTGAAAGGGCGATTTGCGTTGGCGGATCATCCAGGATCCGTTTATCCTTGGCCAAAATATCCGATATGATCTGCTTAGCCTTATCTATATCGTCATCATATCCGATACCGAACACCATGTCGACGCGGCGCGTGCCCTTAATGGTCCAATTTACAATGTTATCTCCCGTGATGTTTGAATTCGGTATTATGACAGTTTTGTTGTCAGGGGTTTTTAAGGTTGTGGTAAACACCTGAATCTCCTCAACGGTTCCGGCAATCCCTGCCACTTCAACATAGTCGTCGACTTTAAAAGGCTTGAAAATGATCATGAGAAAACCGGATGCAAAGTTGGAAAGACTACCCTGTAATGCCAGCCCGATAGCCAGACCGGCGGCACCCAATACAACGACAAACGAAGCTGTTTGAATCCCTACTGGCCCAGTGCCGCTATAATAAAAAAGGCCAGGAGTGCCATGTAGGTCAAGTTTCCAACAAACCTTGATATAGTGGTTTCAACACCTTTTTTGTCCATAGCCCGCGTGGAAATAGACCGAAAACCTTTGGCAATCCATCGTCCGACAACAAAAATGGCTATGGCGGCGATGACTTTGATGCCGTAGATCGTTAATAGATCATAGATTTTTTGTAATGTGTCCTCCATTTCAAGTCTCCTTTCGACAAATAAACTATTTATTGTTAGAACCTATCTCAAAAATAAGATTAGTGTTCAGGACAAGGCGCGAAACGGTGAAAAAGCGGCGCATACATGTAGTATGTGAGCATTTTGAACCGTTTCGAAACACCGCCATGGGCACTTGGATTGTTTTTGAGACAGGTTCTAGTTGTCGGCTGTTAGACTAAGCATGGTGTACACCCACTATGTAGTATGGCCGGATTTAACACATCGATCATACTGCGGCAATTAACTTGCTGGAATTTAGATAACAATTAACGGTCGTATTGTCAAGACGGCATCTTTCTCTAAACGGGCTGAAATGTTGGGATTTTGGGAATAGGAAGGCCGGCTGCTTGTCGTATGGGGGAAACACATCGATGGGCAAGGCCAGCCCTAAAACCCGCTTTTTTGATGTCCTTGTATTACAGAAATTGACATCGGCAATTAAATTTTGATAATGTTGCGGTAATAGTTTGAAATCAGCAATAAAAGATGGTCTAAGAGCGGGTGTATCTTCAGATATGAAAGCAAACATTTCTACTTATTTTTCCATTAGATTTGATGTTTTTCATGAGAAATTCGGGATAGTGAGAGGAAAGTTTTCTTATCACAACATCCTGGAATAAAGTTTAAAGTCGTTTGAAAAAAGATAGGGCAGTATCGAAATCAGAAACATGAGTTCATACCAGAAAGAACAGGCTGAAACGTTATCCTTGGTGCAGCGACACTTTACAACACTTTCAGCACGGGAAAGGCAAAAGCTTGAGTCGGAAGTTACTGATTATCTTTCGTTCCGTGATGAGGTTGACGCCTTTCTGTGTGAGCATTTCAGCAATGTATGCACGATAAAGTGCTATCAAAACAAGGTTAGTGCCTGTTGCTCACGAGAGGGCATCATTACTTTTTTCGGAGACTTGGTTGTAAATGTGCTGGTTTCTGCATACACAGAGATCAATGCACTGATGATGGTACTTCAAAAGCGCAACAGGGGATTTAAATGCATATATCTTGGAAATCACGGGTGCAGGTGGCGGATTAAACCGATTGTTTGTGAAATGTTTCTCTGTGAGCAGGCAAAAAAGGAGGTGTTCCAGGAAAAACCCCTGGCCGGTCAGCTATGGGATGAACTGAAGCAACGAAAAAACCGCTATACGTGGCCGGACCGGCCGGTACTTTTTGATTCTCTTGAACGTTATTTCATTGACGCAGGATATTCTTCACCTTTGATGTATATGCATAATAGCCCAGGACTTCTGCGGGTTAAAAAACAGGCAAAAGAAAATGAGTGATGATAGCAAACATTATAAAATCAATAAGTTATAATAATTTATTAATGTGTTAGGTTGTAAAAAATAAACACGATTAGAACCTGCTGTGCATTCAATATAATTTGAACGGGCTTTAGGAGGGGCGGTTACTTATTGAGCTTGGTCATTTTTGATCCCTCAAGGGTCAGATTGTACATGAGTCCCTTTTGGCCGATAACAAACCCGAGAATCGGTTCCTTGATTTTGGTCGTATCCAGGGAACCACCGACACCGACCTTGACAAGTGCAACCGAACCATCAATACCGACTTCCCAGCCTTTGCTATTCCGGAATTTAGACAAGACTTCGTCCGTCATAAATAACAAAATAACGGTTTTAGCCTGTGCTCCGAGCTGAAAGCCGATTGAAACAGTGGCAGTGTTATAGTAGTCGACTGTTTTTCCGTCAATCCTCAAGGCTCCCTCACCATATTCGCCGCCAATCCCTATTCCTGCCTTTATAATAGATGGGAAAACGAGAATTCCGAGGGATTTATTTGTCAGTTCTTTTGCGGATTTAACCTCTTTGTGGAATTTGTCTAAAGCTTCGTTAACCTTAACATCAATCACTGTCGCTGATTCTGCTTGCGCTGAATTTGATAATAAAACAATTGAAAACAAAATCATAAAGGAAATTAAAAGGCTTTTACCGAAAATAGCTGTTTTCATAGTGAATTTCTCCTTTGAGAGCAAAATAGCCTTTTTTACGAGACTGACAATTATTATATGAAAAACTTATTTATTGCAAGTCAATTTCAAATCAGTTCGTAAAATAATCAAGTTATCCTCATAATGATTTTAGGAGTGCAGATCACGTTCAACAAGACGCTGATGACATTCCTCCTGGTCAAACTGTCGACAGGCAATCGGCTTGATGTTATGGATGGCACAGAAAAAATGTTGCTTACCAAAGTATTGGAATAGAAATGGACACAATTGCTGATTCTCCACCTTTTCGCCGGTCAAGAAAGTGTACCAGTGATCAGGATAACGAACATCCTGTGGAGGATCAGGTGGCACGCCTCCGATCTTACAACACACGCCGCAAAGGGTGCACCATTGATCAGAAGGAAGATAATGTCTCCTACCATCTACAGGAATGCAGGTAATTGTCTTTGGGTCAAAAAACGACTGGATGTCGAGTCTTATCCTGAGAAATGCAGCGGCCCACTCAACCAATTCCACAGCGAGTACAGGCTCCAGATCGGGCCGATGCTTGTTGATATAAAAACGCATTCCAACTACATCAGCAAATATAGTTCGCTTCAGCATCCCCAGGGGAAAGTATGGATCGAGTAAAGCCTGTTGCAATATGGAAACTTCTGACTCCGTGTGATAATGAGAAAGCAGTTGTTTTAAGAGCTCGTCAACATGATTCTGCTTTTCACGGTTTCTTCTGTTCAGCCGATCTTGTTGCACGCTGGCGAAGTGCTTGAAAAGATCAGTAATATGAGGACTTTTCGTGTCCATTTACAGTCGTGTAAAATAATACATTCTTCACTAATTTTTCAACATCCTGGTTTCTACTTTGCCTTCAAGATAATTTTTTACAGCTGTTATAGGAACTTCTTCTCTGTGGAAAATGCCTGCTGCAAGCGCTGATTCCGCCTCTGTTTTTGAAAATACTTCATAGAAATGTTCAACACAACCGGCACCACTTGATGCTATTACAGGTATTGATACAGCATTCTTTACCGCATTTATTAACTCAATATCAAAACCTGAGTTAGTTCCATCTTTATCTATGCAATTTAACAGTATTTCTCCAGTGCCTAACTTTTCGCAAACTTGTGCAAGTGTTATAGCGTCCAGATCTCTGTTCTCTCTGCCTCCTTTGATTGTACATTGATACCAACAATACTTTTCACCATTCGGGCCTTTTCTTTCTGTTTTTATCACCTGATGATTTGTTTCATCCGGTGATGTTACATATACTCTCTTTGGATCGATTGAGACAACAACTGCTTGTGCTCCGTAAACCTTGGATATTTGCTCAATCGAACTTATACCGGTTTTTTCGCCTGTTTTTAAATACTCTTCTGCGATTAAGACGGCGTCACTTCCTATGGAAATCTTATCTGCTCCTGATCTGAAATATTCAGCTGCAACTTCCAACGCAGTGTATTTCCTGCCATCCTTGTCTGTATAATCTCTAATCCCTCCACCTATGGTTAAAGGAACAAAAACATTCATGGAAGTCAATTTTAATACTTTAATCATCGGCATATCTTCCAATGGAAAATCTCTGAAACCTGTAATATTAAGAAATGTGATTTCATCGGCACCTTCTTGATAATATCTTCGTGCAAGTTCAACCGGTTTGCCGAGATTTCTTACAATCCCGTTTTCTCTGACATCATATTGATCACCCTTTGTAACAACAAGATCACCCTGGTCGTTTGATCTGACATCAAGGCAGGAAACTATTCTTTTAGCCAGTCTGGTTTCTTTCGAAACATAAACAGGTGTCACTTTTTCATTGCCGGGATCAAGAAAATTTTTTAATAATCTTATTCCTGCATCTCCACTCTTTTCCGGATGGAATTGTGTCGCCGTGATATTTCCTTTTTGAATACTGCTGACAAACTCTAAACCATAGTTGGTTGTTGTTAAAACAACTGAATTGTCCTCTGAAACAACGTGGAATGAATGTACAAAATAAAATTTTTCATCGCCACTCAACCCGTTAAATACCTGGGAAGGTTTTCTTATATTGATGCCGTTCCATCCAATATGAGGGACAGAAAGATCGATTTCAAACCTTTTGACATGCCCTGATATTAAACCTAATCCCTCAGTATCCGGGGCTTCTTCGCTTCTTTCAAACAAAGCATGCAAACCTAAACATATTCCAAGAAATGGTCTGTCTGAGAGTAAATAATCTTTTAATGCGTCAACATAATTTTTTTTATTCAGAATCCGCATCATATTTTCGAAATTGCCTACTCCTGGAAAAACAAGCTTTTCAGCAGAAAGTATATCCTCAATCTCAGATACAACAATAACTTTTTCCCCCAAACTTTCTATTGCATTTATGACACTTCTTACATTGCCGGCGCCATAATCTAATAAAGTTATCATTTTTAAGCCTATATCACTTTAAATCTTATCAAGGACCTCTCTGACCTTTTGAGAGAGTTGTATCAGGTTGAACGGTTTTTGAATAAATCCCTGACAACCGTTGTCCAACATTTTTGTGACACTTTCGTTGACACTGTATCCGCTTGAGAGGAGAACTTTTATTTGTGGGTTTATCTTCTTAAGAATTCTGTAAGCTTCGCTGCCATTCATAACAGGCATGACAATATCAAGAATGACCAAATCAATTATATCATTATTTTTGCGGCAGAATACAATGGCCTCTTCCCCGCTCCTGGCGACATTTACACTATATCCCAGAGTCTCCAACATCTCGCTGGTTGCATCGATGACCATATCTTCGTCATCTACAAGAAGAATTGTTTCATTACCTTTTTGAATTTCCTGCGGCTTCGTCTTTTGTTGCATTACTTTCTTTTCAGATGCAGGAATATAAAAGTTAAAGGTTGTTCCTTTATTTTTCTCACTCGATACTTCAAAAAAGCCGTTGTGATTTTTGATTATCCCATAGGCGGAGGCAAGACCTAATCCGGTTCCCCTGTCCAATTTCTTGGTAGTAAAGAATGGATCGAATACTTTCTGTAAGGTTGTTTTATCCATTCCTATTCCGGTATCTATCACGCTTGTCTTAACATAATCGCCTGGTTCCAACTCATATGGCTCCATGTATTTTTTATTGAGTGTGATGTTTTCGGTCCGGATATATAGATTCCCCCCATTAGGCATGGCTTGTATGGCATTGAGATAAAGGTTTAAAAGTACCTGTTCGATCTGCCCCTGATCAACTTTGACAGTCCATATATCTTCCTGGTAATTTGTATATATGGGCATCTCTTTCTTGGTGCGCCCAAACAATAGTGAATTCTTTTGTACCAGTTCGTTTAAATCGGTCTTTTTGACCTCATATTTGCCTCCTCTAGCAAACCCCAATATCTGTTTAGTAAATTCGGCGCTTTTTTTGATATATGTTTCAGCGGTCTCTAGTTTTTTATAATTTGGATCATCTGGTTTCATGTTAGACAGGACTACAGAAGTGTTGCCCTGGATCCCCATAAGCAGGTTGTTGAAATCATGGGCAATACCTCCGGCCAGGGTGCCCAAGGCATCCATTTTCTGAGCATGCAGCAACAAGGATTCAAGTTCTTCCTTTTCTTTCTCCGATCGTTGTCGTTCTTCAATTTCACGTCTCAAATCCTTGTTTGTTTCCAATAATTGCGCAGTACGTTTTTCGGCTATTTTTTCCAACTCGAGATTTGCAGCATGTAGTTTTTCCTGCTCTTCTTCCAGCAAATTAGTTACATAATAATTGGTTCGCGCATAGTATTCTATTGAATAGCAGACAAACATACCGATGACATTTGCGCTGATGAAGAAAAAGTTGTTGTTGATCAGAATCGAAAAAGACATATCGCTGAACCAAACAGCTATAATTTCGTAAAATACAACGATAAGCCAACCCGCTAATGTTGCCCAGATGAAACGAACTCTGGTAAATGCATAACCCCACATAAAAACAAGGATCAAACCTGCATAATATGAATAATTTTCCGGCGGTGGAATAATGGAAATCATAATAATGATAGCATAACTGGCAATGATCATCGTAATGGTCACAAGTGCTTGGAAATATTTTGTTAATCGAGGGAAATAAGATAAAAGTATAACAACCAGAAAACTGGGCAGCACAATTGTAAAACGGATAAACCACAACTTATCCTTTACTTCCGGAACCAATTGAGCATCCAATATACTAAAAAATCCGTATAGAAAAATTCCGGCTAAAAGTGAAATTCTTATCAATATCATGGAATTTTTATAATAATCACCAAGAAATTTCTCTTCAAGATCCCCTGGGAATGCTAAAGTTATAGGATTCAAATCCATCTCATAAAGGCCGGTTGAAGTTGCCGGTGTTATATAATCTTTAAAGTTTTTCATCACCATTGACTCTGTAATAGATTTCCTTTGTAAAACAGAATGATATATCTATTTCAAATAGAAAGAAATAAATCAACACCATTTTTTTAGGGATAGGAGTACACTTTGCAATTGCTGAACTTCCTTACGCTGCACTCGGCTTCAGCATAGTGGCATCTCTGATAACGTAACATTATCAAATTAAAGTACTATATGTCAAATTGTGCAATAAAAGAAACAACGAAAAGGCGGGTTTACAGGACGATTTGCTCCAAATCTACCAAGCCAATCCTGGGCAAAGTGTGCAGATATAATCAGAAGGACTTGAATTTATAGGCTTTATTGCTTATCTATCATTTTGCTTATTATGTTCTCTTAGAAAAATATCAAGAGCTTCTATCACCACACCGGTGATACTGATGTCGTTATCTGACGCGAAGTTCCACACTCTCTTGGCAAGGATCTCTGGTATACGAATATGGAGGTCTTCAGTTTTTTCTTTATGATTTTCTTCTGTCATTGTTTGTGCCATCCAATACCGAAAGAAAAGGCAGAGCCGCTTGGCCCTGCCTTTTTCATATTGAGACTCTCTTATATCTGTTCAAATGCTTCATACTGGTCGGTTGGACCATTCCTCGATTTAATGGAAAATAGTCCGAACCCGTATGATATGTGCTAGCCACATTTGTAGCACATACCAACGGTCAATCTATCCGATCAATTTATATGAAGGCTTCCATTAATGACATTTATAAGGTGCCACCTCAAACTCCCTTGTTAAGTATAACCTCTGGAAGCCTTTGGCTGTCACATGGTTTATATATTGGTGTTGAAGTTGAGTGGCCTTGTAATTGCACTAATGTGTAATGAAATCAAAGAGCAGTCCCAAGCATTTACTATTTAAAAGCAGGAATCATGCCAAATTCTTCAGAAAATATATTGCCAAAAATCCTGGATAGTTATCTCATCAACAATAGTAGCAAGCCCGAATATTATGAAAAATACTTGCCACTTTTTGTGAGATTTGTTTCACATTGTGAAGTATTTTACATAATTTATTAAGGCTACACGGAAAAGCCCCCCAACTTGGTTTCAAGGTATTCTACTATGCCGTCACGGCCGCCTTCACGTCCCATACCGCTTTCCTTCATTCCGCCGAAAGGGGCCGCGGCTGCCGTTGGGTTTATGTCGTTAATGCCGATAATGCCGAAGCGCAGGCCTTCGAACATGCGCATGGCGCGGGAAAGATTGTGGGTATATACATAGGCTGCCAGACCGTAGTGGGTGTCATTGGCCATGGTCAGAACCTCTTCTTCGGTATCAAAGGTGATAATGGGAGCCACTGGTCCAAAGGTCTCTTCTCGGTAGATCAACATTTCCGGTGTAACATCGATGAGGACCGTAGGAGCATAAAAGTAGCCCTTGTCAAGATTGTCATCCAACAGACGACGACCGCCGCAGACCAGTATTGCACCATTATCCAAAGCATTTGAGACTTGCCGTTCCACCTTTTGCAGGGCCGCAGAGTCCACCAGCGGTCCAATGCTGACGCTATCTTCGAAGCCGCTGCCGGCACGCATACGGGACACACGTGTTTTGAATTCCTCGACAAGCGGATTTACGATACTGCGATGAACAAATATCCGGTTAGGACTGATACATGCCTGACCGGTGTTTAAAAATTTGACCAGCACGGCACCCTTGGCGGCATATATTGGATCGGCATCCTCAAAAACAATAAACGGCGCATGGCCTCCAAGCTCCAGGGATACACGTTTTACCTGATTTGCTGCTCCTTTTGCCAGGATCTTGCCGACTTCGGTCGAACCGGTGAAGGTAATCTTGCGAACCAGGGGATTGGTGACAAAGGTTTCACCGATTGGTACCGGATTCAAGGCGGTGACAAGGTTGACAACTCCGGCGGGAATTCCTGCTTGCTCGAGTATCTTGAAAACTTCAATTGCACAAAGAGGCGTGGCTTCCGCAGGCTTCAGGACAACGGTACAGCCAGCGGCCAGGGCAGGGGCCACCTTTCTGGTTACCATGGACATTGGATAGTTCCAAGGGGTAATGGCTGCCACCACTCCCACTGGCTGATGAAGGACCATGAAACGCTGATCGGAACGGGGCGCCGGTATAATTTCACCGTAGACTCGTTTGGCTTCTTCTGCGTACCAGAGCAGGAAATCCGCACCATATTGAACTTCTCCCCGGGATGCTTTTATGGGCTTGCCCTGTTCTTCTGTCATCACACGCGCCAGGTGTTCCTTGTGCTCCATCATCAGCTGATAGGCCTTGAAAAGATATTTCGAACGCTGATAGGCGGTGAGGCCCGACCAAGGGCCGAAGGCCCGATGTGCAGCATCTATTGCCCTTTGTGAATCGCCGCGATCTCCATCTGCAACCTCCCCGATCTTCTCGCCATTTGATGGGTTGAAAACGTCAAAGAAGGCGCCGTTATTTGCGCTGACCCACAGACCGTCGATGAACATCTTGTGTATGTTGCCATGTGATTTCATATGTTTACTCCATAACCAAGAATTTAGTCTTAAGAATCATAATAAATTAAACGGAATCGTCAAGGATAAACGCACCTGTTGCACCCTATATGTAAAAATAATTATTCTACCCTTTTAATACTGATTTATTAGATGATTCAGATAATATTGAAAATTTTTAAATGAGCTAACTTGCACACAAGGTATTATTGATATATAGAATGAATTGACATTGCGATTTCGGTACGAAACCTTCAATTTCTGGAAATGCTTGATTGAGGCCACAAGTCAAGCATCCCGTATTACAGATACGAAACACTTATCTCAACATCCTGATAACATCTAAATTTTACATATTGGCAAGATATCCACAAAATCTGTGACAACTTTTTATGATAGAAGTTGCGTTGATGATGTTGG
>PVMS01169902.1_pt1 | contig 12752 bp, 9 predicted proteins | sample 1853461 | NCBI WGS metagenome assembly PVMS01 (sample SAMN08582032, study PRJNA380276) | Marine sediment metagenome, whole genome shotgun sequencing project. | isolation source: ocean sediment barecode stripped | collected 2017 | reverse complement strand
TGCGGCATTTTGCTCGTTGAACTCGATGATCTCATCCAGTGATTTCAATGGTGCGCCCGTTTTCTCCAGGTAGGCGGCAAGATCCGCCTTGAATTCGTAATGGAAAACTTCGATTTCTGCAGCACGGAGACCCTCGACGTCCGGACGAATATCGTCGAAAATCTGCGCACCCTGCGACGTCATCAGCGCCATGCTCGCCGTCAGGAGTTCCTCGACGGCCGGGTTGCTGCCGGCTCCTCTATGGGAGCGAATGACACCGATGCGTTTATCTTGCAGGCCGTCCGCAGCAAGATTGGCCGCGTAATTCGTATTCGCGCTCGGGGCGTCCGCGGTTGCCGGGTCGTCCGCATCCCTGCCCGTCATTGCAGACAACAGGATCGCCGTATCGCGCACAGTTCTGGCCATCGGTCCCGCGGTGTCCTGGCTGTGTGCCAGAGGGATTATGCCGCTGCGACTGACGAGTCCCAGCGTCGGCTTGATACCGACGATGCCATTTATCCCGGACGGGCAGATGACCGAGCCGTCGGTTTCTGTGCCAATGGCAACGACAGTCAGGTTGGCGGCTACGGCAACCGCAGAGCCGCTGGACGAACCGCAAGGAGTGCGTAACGTGTCGTATGGGTTGAGCGTCTGTCCGCCGATGCTGCTCCAGCCACTGGACGAACGGCGTGAACGAAAGTTGGCCCACTCACTCAGATTGGCTTTGCCGAGGATGATGGCACCCGCGTCTCGGAGCTGGCTAACCAGAAATGCGTCTTCCGGCGGACGGTGATTGGCAAGGGCCAAAGAGCCGGCTGTTGTGTGCATCTTGTCGGCCGTACCGATGTTTGCCTTGAGTACCACCGGGATCCCATGCAGCGGTCCGCGCGGCCCTGATTCGCGCCATTCCTCGTCGAGCGCCCGGGCCGTCATGAGCGCATCCGGGTTGAGCTCGATGATTGCTTTTAACGTAGGTCCGGATCGATCCACGACCTCGATTTGATCGAGATACCAATGCACCAGTTGTTCAGATTGCAATTCGCCGCGCTGCATCCTGTCGTGCAGTTCCGCGATACTGGCCTCTGCAAAGTCAATGGGTTTGTCACTACAGGCCGTGAGCGACAGTGCGCGCGCGACCAGCAGTATTTCGATGACACGCCGCATCTCAGCTCTCCGGTTTGTGGCAAACCGAGACTACGGTGCGAGGGTTGCGGCCGCAAGCAGCCGCGCGCGGCTGACTAGTTCGCTGCCTGGTCCGATTTTCTGAAACGCATCGTAAAGCGATCTGTCTTGCCGTAGACCTCCGGCTTAAATACGTTCGTGCCGTGGTCATCGTCCGGATTGCGCAAAATATCGCTTTGCTCCTCAAGCGTGAATCCCGCCGCTTTCATGTCTTCAATGACAATCGCTGGATCGATACGATGAATTTCCGCGCCATCGTGTCGCGACGAGCCGGCTTCTGCGTAGTGGTCGATGATGCCGATGAAGCCCGTTGGCTTGAGCCCCCGATTGAGCTCGGCCAGGAATGTTGGCACGTCAATCTGGTGCCAGCCGTTTTCGGGGTCAGAGTGATAGGTGTCGTGATACGCCATCACTAACAGGATCGCGTCGAATTCTGCTTCGTTGAGGCTGAGCTCGTTGTTCTCAGCCATCAGGATTTCGACATTGGTCAGGCGGCCATCCGCATGTCGTAAATCGTGTTCTTTGCCGACGAAGCCAAGGTAGGGCTCGTTCGTGTGGGCGACGACGCGACCGTCCTCGCCAACGACATACGAAACAAGTTCGGTGTAGTAGCCACCGCCCGCAAACATGTCGAGCACGGTCATGCCCGGTTCGACGCCGAAAAACTCAAGCACCTGGTCTGGCTTGCGGCCCGCATCACGCCCATAGTCGCCTTCGAGTCGAGAGCGGTTTGCAACGGCAGCTGCGTAAATGGAAATCTCTGCATTCGCGTCACTTGCAGATTCACTTGCAGATTCGTTTGCCGGCTCATTACCGCAAGCGGATAGAACGAAAGAAAGACTGAGAAGCGTGACTAGTGTTTTCATTTTCGCGTGTCCATTCGGATGATGGGTCTTGTGACTCGGCATGCTAACGAAAGTGCCAATAAAAAACCCCGCGGCGTGAGCGGCGGGGCTAATCTCTCTTTTTATTATCAAAAGAGGTAACTGCGAAAAAAGTAGCCGGATGCAAAACTATAATTATTATTGGATCTGGAACATTTTGTATTTGTAGTTATTTTTCTTCTGGCGTCTAAATCCTTTGCTGCTCCGTTTGTATACTACCCGTGCAGTTACACTTCGCTTGGGCAGGGTTTTAAAAGCAAGAGCTGTGCCAACCCTCGGACACTGCGACGGATATCAAGTGTTTAGCGAGGCATCACCGCGTACAACCGACCGAACGCTCTAATAAATTGGGGTATTTGTAAGAGAAATCGACGTTTTTACCGCAGTAATGTAATGGAGATGGCCAAGATCAGCAGATACCGCATTGATAAGTAACAAAAAAAATCGTCCTAGTAGCTGCTGCTTTAGGATAGTTAAGCGGCGCTTAGGCTACCTGAATGTATTGGACCTTCTTTTGATCTCACCCGGGGCACCCATCGCGGGACATTTTGTAAAATTATTCGACAGTTTTGGTGCGCTTGGCGTTCTCCGAGCGGTCTATCAGGCCCGAAACACTGAAAAATCGGCCGTTGCGAACAATACCGACGATTTTCAACGTGTCGCCGATATTATTGAGGGGGTCACCGTCAACGAGCACCAGGTCGGCAGCCGCGCCCGTGGCGATTCGTCCCAGTTTCAAACCAAGGCCCAGGGCTGCGGCCGCGTTGACCCCCGCCGCCTTTATGGCCTGCTCTGCAGTCAGGCCGGCGGCGACCAGAGCTCGAAACTCGGCGTGCAAGGCGACGCCCGCCTGCAGTCCGTTCGGCTTGCTGCCGAGAACCACGCTGCTCGCAATCGCCGACAGGTCAGGCGCCTCCGCGAAACGTCGAATCGGCGTCACTGGGTGCGGTATCAACAGGGCCTGGCGTGAATTGCGGATGCTGGCTAGCGTTGGCGTCGCACTGTCTGCAAGACCGGAGATAAACGTCGATGCGCCGGGACCCATCGCAATTTGCACGTCCTGGTAACTATTGCCGGCGGGTGACGCAGGCGTGGATCCAACATTCATCAGCAATGACGCACCCGTATCGAAATCTCGAATTGAATCGGCTGGCAGTATTCTCGGACCGGGTGTGTCTTTACCTGACCACGTAAAATTTAGAGATTCAGCGTTGGGATGATCTGCAACAATCGTCGTGACACCCAGGCTGAGCAACAAAGGACCCAGAGACGCATCCGCATCATCGGGCAGTCTGGCGTAAGCATCAATGTAACCGGCCAAAACCGTGAGGTCGCCAAGGTCAATGACGATTACGCCGTCGCGATCGGCGCGTTCTTCCACGGCCGCAATGCGGCCTGCTTCAATGACGATGTCGCGATTGTGACTGTAGTTGTTGCCCAGACCGTCATACAGTCGCTCTGTACGAATGACGGTCCTGCCCGAGGGTACGTCGATCGACTCTAATTCACGAACTGCGATTGCAGCGGTACTCGACGTACTCGACTGGCCGACGGCCGCGCGGAAATGCAGGTCGGAAGACGACCATGAATCAAAACGACGTTGCCGAACATGGCCGTCGGCCGTGTATAAAAAATGTTGGCGGTCCATCCATGCGACCGGCGCCAGAAAGAAATCCTCACCTTCAAGCAACGGCTTGTCGAGTATAGGGTCGGAAAGTATCGCCATTCTCACCGACCATCCGTTGTTGGTGTCCTTCATGTAGGTAACAAGGCTGCCATCCGGTCGCCATGACGGTGCTGCAAGCCGGCTTGCCGCGTGCGCGATCGTCATGGCCGAGCGACCGAAGCGGCGCAACATGATTGACCATTGTCCGTCATGTTCATGCACGTAAATCAAACTGCGGCCGTCGGCAGACCATGCAGGTTCAGTCTCGTTGCCCTGATGATTGCTCAAGCGCCACGTGAGCTGGGTTTGGGTATCAATTTCCCACAGGTCAAAGCCGTCGTCGTGGCGTGCGGACGAAAAGATGATTCGCGTGCCATCCGGATGCCAACTAGGGTGTATGTCAATGTATCGACTGTCGCCGAGGCGATGGCTGCGTCCGTCACTCAGGTGATATAGCCAGATTTGGTCTTGAGTCGCCGTGCTCGCTTGGTACACAAGTGTTTGGGCGTCGGGCGACCAACGTGGCTTTTGCGCGGGCCGCAAACCGCCCGTCAATTCTTCCGCCGCGCCACCACCGGCTGGTATCACCCATAGCTTGCCCAGCAAGTCGATGACGGCGCGGCCGTCGGTCGCGGCGTCGACGCTGATATTGGTGCCTTCGGTCAGGTAGACCTCGGCGTTGGCGTAACCAAACTGGGTCAGTGCCAGGCAAAGACAAACAGCTCGCACGATCAGTATTTCATTCAGGGTTGCAGCCGCGAGCCGGTCCACGGCGAAGCATCGAAATCGTGATCGCCTGCCGGGGACAGCGTGCGTGACCAGCCGGCGCGGTCGTGAATGCGATCGGCGCCCTCGATCCAGAGTTCAATATAAGTCGGCCAAAGTCGAATGCCGCCCCAATGCGCCGGCCGCGGCACTAAGGGCATGTCTTCAGCGTCCACCGATTGCAAATCATCGCTTACATTGACGCCCATCGAACGGGCACGATCGCGAACCTGTTCTCGCAATGCCTGGCGTGATTTCAAAGGAGCGCTCTGGTCGCTGCCCCAGGCGCCGATCTGGCTGCCCCAGTCGCGGGTCGCAAAATACTCGTCGCTTTCACTCTCAGGGGAAAAAACAGCAATACCCTCGATACGGATTTGCCGGCCCAGTGAGTCCCAGTGAAACGTTGCGGCGACATCAGCATTCGATCGCAGCTCAACGACCTTACGGGATTCATAGTTGGTATAAAAAACGACGTAGCCCGGATCCGCGACAAAGGACTTGCACAGCACGACGCGAGCGGATGGTTTGCCGTCTTCGGCGACCGAGACGAACGTCATCGAGTTTGGGTTTCGCTGTGCAGATTGCCGCGTGGCTTCCTGCAACCACGCCTCGGCCCAATCCATCGGGTTGTCGGGTAGTTCGTCGGGCAATGTCGCTGCAAGATACGGGTTGCTCATCAGGGTCTCCGCGTGATCGAATCAATGGCCTGATAGCGCGGAGCCTAACAGAGCAATCGCAAGGCTTCACCCGTGGTAAATACGGACACCGCCTTCGCGTCGCGGGTCGGCTGCGGCGTCGAATCCATCATCCGTATGGAAGCTTGCGGCGCCTACTCCGCCGAAGTACATGTTGATCTCCGGATAGGTCTTGAGAGGTAGCTCAACGGCTGGCAAATCCAGACCAGGCTCAGCAGCCAGCTTGTCATGTTCACCGCTGGTATCCACATGGATGCGCGGGTAGGCCACGGCCTCCTGGAGCGGCATGCCCAATTGCAACACGTTGACGAGAAACTGGTGCAGGGCGGTTGTGATTCGATCGGCTCCCGGGGATCCGACTGCCAGGACGTGCATGTCGGACCTTGCGATACTTGGCGCCATGTTCGACGGCAGTCTGGCGCCCACCGGGCCAGCGTCCAGGCCGCGTCGATTCAGCTCCAGTTCGCCGAGGCAGTTGTTCAGCCACAGTCCGGTGCCTGCAGGCATTTCGCCCGAGCCGTAACCTGACGACGCCGTAACGGCGCAAGCCAATCCCTGGTCATCGACGGCAGACGTATGCACTGTTGAGGCGGAGGCCCAGGGTCCCGGTAATTGACCATCCGCAGCGGACTGCAGGAGATGTGCGACGGCCTCGACAATATCCTCGGCAAGATCGAGATTTTCCTTGCGGTAATTGAGGCAGGCCCGCTGAACTTCGATTAAGCGGCCTGTTGACTGCGCGTCCCAGGCAGTAAAAGTTTCGTTCGCGAACGCGATTAGCATTGCTGTCAGGACGGCGCCGCCAACCGCGGGCGGTGGGTTGCTCGCAATTTCCCATTGTCCAATGCGGGTGCGTAGGGAAGGCCTTGGGATGGCCTCGTAGCGCCGCAGATCCTCTGCGGTCAGCATGCCGCCCGAGTCCTGCACGTGTGTGAGCATCGCGCGTGCAAGATCGCCTTCGTAAAAAGCACGGGCGCCTTCTGCAGCAATCAACGCAAGGCTGTCGGAGAGATGTGGGATGACGATGGTGGAACCGGCCGCTCGAAGTTCGCCATCCAGGTGCAAGGCGTTAAAGCCTTCGCTGCTGCGGCCGTAAATCGGCTTGCCCGAATACCCGAGGTAATAATGGCAGGCGGCGGGTAGCGGAAACCCGTCGCGTGTCGCACGAATCGTCGGTTCAAAAATATGCGCCCAGTCCACTTGGCCGTATCGTCGCCAGGCCGTGTCAACGGCCGCCAGCGAACCGGGGACGCCGACAGAGCCGGCGCCGACGAGTGTCGTAATTCCGCCGCCGTAGTCCATCGTCACCGATTCGACGCCGCCGCCGCGTTGCTCCGTCGCCAGGCCGTGCCCTGGAATGGTGACATTGCCGTCGATCGTCACGGGATCTGGGCCGGGCTTCCAGACCGTGATATACGCGCCGCCCGCAAGCGCACAGACACCTGGTTCGGTATTCATGGCGAGCAAGGATGCAGCGAGAGCGCAATCGACCGCGTTGCCGCCCAGCGACGCCACTTCGTAAGCGGCATCTGCTGCAAGCTGCGATGTGGTCGAAACCGCGACTCGAGTCATGGGAAGCCCGGAGTCAGAAGTGAATGATCGAGCGGATGCTCTTGCCTTCGTGCATCAGGTCGAACGCCTTGTTTATATCGTCCAGCGGCATCGTGTACGTAATGAATTCATCAATCTTGATGTCGCCGTCCATGTATTGGTCCACCATGCCCGGCAGTTGCGAGCGTCCCTTGCAGCCACCGAACGCTGTGCCGCGCCATACTCGGCCGGTTACCAACTGGAACGGTCGCGTGGATATTTCCTGTCCAGCGCCTGCAACGCCGACGATGACGGATTCGCCCCAGCCTTTGTGACAACATTCGAGGGCGGCGCGCATGAGGTCCACATTGCCGATGCACTCGAAAGAATAGTCGACACCGCCACCCGTGAGTTCAACGATAACGTCCTGGATCGGGTCGTCGTAGTTCGTCGGATTAATCGTGTCGGTCGCACCGAGCTGTTTCGCCAGTTCGAATTTGTCCTCATTGATATCGATGGCGATGATGCGCCCGGCGTTTGCCATTGTCGCTCCTTGAATGGCGCTGAGGCCGACTCCGCCAAGCCCGAAAACCGCAACAGTCGCACCGGGCTCGACCTGCGCCGTATTCAGAACTGCACCGATGCCCGTGGTGATGCCGCAGCCCAGCAAACAGACTTTTTCCAGCGGCGCTTCTTTGTTGATTTTGGCGACGGCAATTTCGGGAAGTACCGTGTACTCGCTAAATGTGGATGTGCCCATGTAGTGATATACGGTCTTGCCGTTGGCGCTGAATCTGGATGTGCCGTCCGGCATCAATCCCTGGCCTTGAGTCGCGCGAATGGCCTGGCACAGATTGGTTTTGCCCGAAGTACAGAAATTGCACTCCCCGCACTCGGGTGTGTACAGCGGAATGACATGGTCGCCGGGTTTCACCGAGCTAACACCGGCGCCGACTTCTTCAACAATAGCGCCGCCTTCATGGCCGAGCACCACTGGAAAAATGCCCTCCGGATCATCGCCTGACAACGTAAATGCATCTGTGTGACAGACGCCTGTCGCGATGATTCGCAATAAGACCTCACCCGCCTTTGGACCGTCGAGGTCGATCAGCTCAATTTCCAGAGGCTTTCCCGCCTCCCATGCAACAGCAGCGCGCGTTTTCATTGTTGTGCTTCTCCGCTTGTTTGGCATCGTTGTACCGGGCGGCAGATAGTCTCACGATTGCGTGTTATGCAACAACGCGGCCCGAGCGGGCGACAATCGGCTTGCTCAAATTATCCGGTGTCCTGTACAAGAGGATATTGATCTCCATCACAGAGAGCCCAAGCCCAAAATGAGCCTAGATGAACTCCGACTCCAGTTGTCCGCCGTCGATCGGCAAATTGTAAAACTGATCGCAGATCGTCAGCGCATTGTCGGTGAAATCGGTCGCAACAAGCGTACAGACGGCGCGGCGACACGCGATTATGCGCGTGAGAAAGACGTGCTCGATATGGGGCGGGCGCAAGCTGAGGACCTCGGATTGGATCCTGGTCTTGCGGAGAATATTCTGCGGCAACTGATCATGACGTCGCTGGCGAGCCAGGAACGAGATCGTGTGATCGCCGAAGGCAAAGGCGACGGACAGTGCGTTCTGATTATTGGCGGCGCGGGCAAAATGGGTGGCTGGTTCGTCGAATTCTTCGCCTCACAGGGTTACGCGACGATCGTGGCAGACCCGGGCGTTGAGGACGGGCCAGGACTGCATCGCAACTGGACCGATGCGGGTGTCGACTTTGATGTGATCATCGTTGCAGCGCCCCTCGTTGTCTCGGGAAGAATTCTCGCGCAATTGGCAATCCTGAAACCACCCGGTCTCGTTTTCGATATCGGCTCGCTGAAGTCGCCGTTGATCGACGGCCTGCAGGAACTGCGTGATGCGGGCTGCAAGGTGACGTCCCTGCATCCGATGTACGGACCCGATACGCGGCTGTTATCGGGGCGTCACCTGATTTTCTGCGATGTGGGGTGCGCGGAGGCAACGCAGGCTGCGAAGGAGATGTTTTCGGCGACCATGGTTGAACAAATCGATATGAGCCTCGAAGATCATGACCGCATGATTGCCTATGTATTGGGCCTGTCGCACGCTCTGAATATCGCGTTCTTCACGGCGCTTGCCGAAAGCGGCGAAGCCGCGCCGATATTGGCGAAGATGTCATCAACAACGTTCGATTCGCAGTTGCTCGTGTCCAAGGCGGTTGCGCAGGACAATCCACATCTGTATTACGAGATTCAGCACCTGAACAAGTATGGTCTGGATCCGCTCGACGCATTGGCCGAGGCCGCAAGTCGAATTCGGGAGCTCGTTGCGACGGGCGACGAAGAAGGCTTCGTCAAGCTGATGGACAAGGGGCGAGATTATTTTTCAATGCGAGGATAAAGGATGTTATCCGATGAAGAACTGAGCGCGCAGCTGGAAGCGACCAAGCGCCAGCTAGATGAAATTACAACGGAGATCGGCCGTAACGAAAACAAGATGCGGCGCTCGCAAAGCCGTGAGCTGGGTTTGTTGCAGGCCGAGGATTTGGAGGCATTGTTCGAAGAGTTGACATCCGGTCTGCGGGCAAGCTATGGGCTGCAGTACGTGAGTGTCGTGCTGTGCGATCCCGACCACGATATTCGTCATTTGATGCTGGCGGCAGGATCACCGGCGCAGGAAATAGAAGGCCTGCTCATGGTCGAATCATTGATTGGTCTTGCACCGCAATATGTTGCCCTGCAACAACCCTGGTTGGGTCCGTATGCCGGTTGTGATCACCAGCTGTTGTTTGCAGGCGGTGAGAATATCAGCAGCGTTGCAATTATCCCGCTACAGCATCGCCGCAAGCTCATCGGCAGCATTAACTTCGGTAGCGATGACGTACATCGTTTTACGCGTGAACACGCCAGCGACTTTCTGGCGCACCTCGGTGTCATTGCATCCTATTGTGTGGAAAACGTTGTTAACCGCTCGCGCCTCATGCGCAGTGGTTTCACGGATGTCCTGACGGGCTGGCATAACCGCCGCTATTTGCAGGTACGCATCAACGAAGAGCTGGCGCGCGCCCAGCGCGACAGCGCGAACCTCGTTTGCCTGATGCTGGACATCGATCACTTTAAATCCATTAACGATAACTGGGGGCATGCTGCGGGCGATGCGGTCCTTAGAGAGTTGGCGCAGCGTATTGAGTCGCAAGTTCGGGCGAGTGACGTTGCGGCACGTTACGGTGGCGAAGAGTTCGTGGTCATCATGCCGAATACAGATCTTACTGCCGGTGTGATGCTCGCAGAGCGAATTCGAAACTCGATTGCAGCGACACCGGTGCGCCTGCCAAACGATGAAGAGACGACCATTACCGCATCGATTGGAATTTCGGGAATACGCCCGGACAAAGATGAAACAGACCTCAAGAACTTGGGCGATTCGCTGATTGCGCGGGCGGACGTCGCGCTGTATAGCGCGAAATCAGGCGGTCGGGATCGCGTTGTTGCGGAGGACGCCATGTGAAAATGCGTTTTCTGCTGTTGGCCAGCTGCGCAAGTGCAGTTGCGAGTTGTGGTAAACAAGAGCCGACACCTGTTCAGGTTGAACCGATCGTTGTGTACGCCAATTACGCCGAAGAGGCGTATCTGCCAGACCTGTTCGAAACCTTTACAAGCGACACGGGTATTCGAGTCAGCGTGCTATATGCCGATGCAGAGAGGATCGTTGCGAACGTCATTGAGAAGCGTGGTTCGCCGCCGGCAGATGTGCTGCTGACTGACTCCGTTGACGGCATTTGGCGTGCCGGCGATGCGGGAGCCTTGTTGCCGCTGGTCAGTGAGCTTGTAGAGCAGCGCGTGCCCGCGCAACTTCGTGGAGCGGACGGCTACTGGACAGCCATCGCATTTCGTACAACCCAAATTGTGTTCGATGTACAAAAGCTCAGCGCAGCGGACTTTGGACATTATGAAGACCTGGCGCAGCCGCAATTCAGGAACAAGCTCTGCCTGTCGTCGTCATCCCTGGCAGTAAATCGCTCACTGATCGCCAATCTGATACGAATTCACGGTCGCCGCCCGGCGGAAATTATTATTCGCGGCTGGATGCAAAATCTAGCCTTGCCGCCGTACAAAACTGAATCAGATCTTATGCTGGCAATTCATTCCGGGACCTGCGCGGTTGGCCTCGTATCGAGCTCCGAAACTGGTCTGCGACAGCCGCGCGCTGCGGGGTCACGAATTGCAGTGGTCACGCCTTCGCCTGCACATCTAAGCATCGAAGCTGCGGGCGTGAATCGCCACGCACGGCAACCCGAAGCGGCGCGCGGATTGATTGACTGGCTCGTATCGTCTGCGGTTCAGCAGCGGCACGCCGCCGCAATTGCAATGTACCCGGCGAATTCGGCGGCCGGTGGACAGCACATGCCCTCGCCTCAACAATTGGGCGGGTCGAACGTTGCGTCGGCTGTCTGGTTAAGCGAAGACGCCGTTAAGCTTGCGGAGCGCGCTGCTTACCGATAGTTCTGACTGCGACTCATTAACAACAGAAACAGCGGCACCCCGATCGCGGCGGTCAAAGCGCCGACGGGCAGTTGCCGTGGAGCCAGCAGGCTACGTGCCAGTGTGTCTGCAATAACCAGCAACGCACCACCCGCTAGTGCAGAGGCAGGCACAACGACTCGATGATCGCTGCCGGCGACAATACGTATCAAATGCGGAATCACGAGGCCGACGAAGCCGATAACGCCAACTGTGGTGACCGTGACCGCTGTCGCCAGCGCTGACGCAATGAAGATGAGATAGCGAAAGCCGGTGACCGGCAGTCCCACGATCGCGGCCTGCACTTCTCCTCGAGCAAGGACGTTTAGTTGGCGTGCCACCAAGGTCGCCGCGAGCGTAAGAATCAGCAACAGCCAAAGCGTGGGTGCAGGTTCAAATGCGAAGCTCAGATCACCCATGAGCCAGAACAACATGCCGCGCAGCTGTTGCTCCGGACTTAGCGCGAGTAACATGGCCGTAGCAGCACTGAAGCCGGACGCGAGCACCACACCCGTCAATAACAAGCGAGTCGGAGTCCAACTCCCGGTACCATGCGCAATAGAGAATACGAGCAGCGTCGCAGCGAGCGCGCCGCCGAATGCGGCCACGTCGATGACGAGGCTGGACAGGCCAAGCAGCATCGCAAACAGTGCCGCAACCGCCGCCCCGCCTGAGGTTCCCAGGATGTAGGGTTCTGCCAGCGGATTGCGCAGCAAGACCTGCATCAGCACGCCCGCAACGGCAAGGAGGCCGCCAACGGCGAATGCTGTCAGTGCGCGAGGCAATCTTAGATCAAGCACCAGGGTGCGTACTTCGTCGGTGGCGGAGCCAACCAGCGCGCCCATGGCCTCACGAAACGGGATCGATGCGCTGCCCGTGGCCAACGCAAATACAAAGGCTGCTGCGACAATCATAGCCAGCACAGCAAACAGTAGCCCGTAACGGCCCGTGGTCAATCGACTCTCCCCAAATGGCGTCAGCGTTTAGTGTAAAGTAAACGGCAGACTAAGTTTTCGTATCGGTTGCTATGGGCAACGACTGGATTGACGAAGAGGGATTCCGTGCCAATGTCGGAATCATCCTCACGAACGAAAGTGGCAAGCTAATGCTTGGCGGTCGCGTCGGCGCCCGTGGCTGGCAGTTCCCACAAGGCGGCATTCTCCGCGGCGAAGATCCTGACGCCGCCATGTTCCGCGAACTCGAGGAAGAAATCGGCCTGAACAAGCAGGACGTTGAAATCCTCGGCGTCACGAGCGACTGGCTGCGCTACCGGTTGCCCAACAAGTTCATCCGCAAACAAAGCAAACCCCTTTGTATTGGTCAGAAGCAACGCTGGTTTCTACTGCGACTGGTGTCGTCTGCCGATAAGGTTCGCTTCGATCTGTGTGATGAGCCGGAATTCGACCGCGTTCGCTGGGTTGATTACTGGCGGCCCGTCAATGAGGTCATTTACTTCAAGCGCCGTGTTTATGCGCGCGCCCTGCACGAGCTTGGTGAAAGCGCCTATCCGG
>PVMS01153256.1_pt1 | contig 12754 bp, 15 predicted proteins | sample 1853461 | NCBI WGS metagenome assembly PVMS01 (sample SAMN08582032, study PRJNA380276) | Marine sediment metagenome, whole genome shotgun sequencing project. | isolation source: ocean sediment barecode stripped | collected 2017 | reverse complement strand
TGTAGCATGAAATCCACCAACCGCGCCATGGAAGCGCCCATTTTCCCAGCTTGCATCGCTTGTTGCGCTGCACCCGCTAAACGCTGCTGCCATTGCAAAGATAATTCTTCTTGCTCTTGCGGGGTTAACGGAGAGGGCTGCGAAGCAAAGCCTTGTAGTTGATTTATTTCATCGTCAGGTAGGGGTTCTGAGAAATCTTCTGCCTGCTGACTTTGATCTTGATCTTGATCACCCTCATTTTGCAAAGGGTCGTGCGCGCCATCATCTTCTGATTCATTACTTTGTTTCTCTTGCTCTGAATTGTCGTTGTCGAATTCATCGATACAATGATAGATTTCTTCTGCAGTCATGCCCTCATAACTATCCTCCACCATGGTACCAGGTGGTGGTTTCAATCCGTCATTAATCAGCAATGGATTCACTGCATAGTCACAAGCCAGCTCCCAACGATGTTTTATACGACTCTGTCTGCGCGCAAAATGTGATAATGCACAATGCAAGGCTTGTTTCGCTAATACAAATTGCGTTTCTTCAATAGTAAGCGTGTGAATATAATCTTGGTTGTAAAAAAACTTGCGCGCATCAGTTGCAGCCGTTTTGCACCATTTAGGATTCGCTGCCACCACTGATAATCGCAACACCAAAGCGCCCAAAAACGGCTTGTCTAAAATTAAACGTGTTCTTGCCGCGGCTAGTTTGTTTTGAATATCCGGATCAACCATGCAAGCAGCCACAAAAAGAATTTAATCTCGTTAATTCAATTAGGCATGATCGTAGATCATAATGTCAGCAATCTTGTCTGCCCAGCTTGCAAACTCCGGCAGGCTAAAAAGATCTTCGCCGATAGCACGATGCATATCCGAAACCATCATCACACCCATTTCACGTTGCGGGAATCGCCCTGCATAATTCAAAATATTTCCTTGCACAACATTTGCTTTTGTAGTCTCTTTAACTCGAATGGCTTGACCTACTAACGCCGAAGCTACTGCATATTGCAAATCAATTTCTTGCGGTGCCGCCACATCTTCACCCCGAATAATCGCTTCAAGGTCAGGCATTTGATCAAGATTTGCAATGAATGCATTGAGCTCAACACCAGCAGCCGGTCCTACGCATGCTTGTAAAGCACCCGTTAATAAATCAGGTCGATCCGAAAACTTTGATAGCGCGCGATGCGCAAACTCCCATGAACGTGGCGATGGAAATGCAACTGGATTATGCGCAGGGTCAAAATCAAATAATAAATCCGGTCGAAAACGCAAAAAGGCAATGATCCTTTCATCAATTTGATTGTCATAGGCCCAAGCCACCCAATCATCTAGATTAATATCCACTTCAAAATGCGAAAACCGATTGGCCAATGGCGCAGGCATGGTATAGGTAACACCTCGATCTCCCTGACGATTGCCGGCTGCAAAGATTGCCCAACCTTTTGGGACCCGATATTGACCCAAACGACGATCAAGAATAAGTTGATAAGCTGCAGCAGATACACTGGGCGCGGCAGAGGTAATTTCATCTAAAAATAAAATTCCATTTTCTCCATGCCTTTTTACATCAGGTAACATTGAGGGTATTGCCCACTCCACCGTGTCATGATCACGAAACGGAATACCGCGCAAATCACTGGGTTCCATTTGTGATAAACGTATATCAATCACTTCAACTTTATTAATTTGGGCTACTTGCGCAACCATTTGCGATTTACCCACCCCCGGGGCGCCCCACAACATTACAGGCGTGTGATGCCCTGTCGCCGCGCTGTTAAATTCTTTTTCCAGTACAACTAATAAATGTGCAGGTCGCATAACGAGTACTTAATAAATTGTAAATATTGTTTACCAATGAAAATATCGCGACACCAATAAAGAAAAACAAGGTATAACATTAAATTTCGTCGGGACCAAACCCAGCTTTGGTATACCATTCTTTAGCTTTTTCTAAATCCTTCTCCACACCGCGGCCTTCTTCATACATCATTGCCAGTGTTGTTTGCGAACCTTGCAGGCCTTGATCAGCCGCTTGAGTAAACCACTTTACCGCTTCTTCGCCATTCTTTTCGACGCAATCGCCTTCCATATACATAAAACCCAAACCATGTTGTGCAAGTGCGTGACCTTGCTCTGCGGCGGCTTGCATCCATTTCAGTGCAGCCTCAGGATATACCACCACTCCCAAACCATTTTGATACATGATGGCACAACGGTGTTGCGCATCCGCGCTGCCTTTTTCCGCAAGTGGAGAAAGCAATTGCATGGCTCTGGAAAATTGTCTGGCCTCAAATGCTATAACCCCACTCGTATAATCCATATCATCATCAGAATTGTCAGGCATGTTGACTCCAAAAATTGTTACGCGGGTGTTAAATCAGCGACCCATAATACGTGAATACCCAAAACGGTAGGAATAACCCAATATATAAGTATAGTGTGAAAAGTTGTGGTTTTTGTCACCACCGGTTATTGCTTCTTGGCAACTGCTCCTGCGTTGTCCTAATAAGTTACCCCCATGTATCGATGCAAAACCGGCATCTCATACGACCTACACACAAGACAAGGCGCATTGCTTTTGAAAAGCGGAATTTGCACGCGAGTCAACAAGTATTTGAGAGAGCGATGCAACGCGATATTAAGGCAAAAAACACATTTTGGGAGATCTACTAGCCCCTCGATGGGGATATATAGGGGTTATACCGCCTTTTGTATCCTGCGGTACCTCATCTTTAGTGGCATCATTGGCCTAATGTCTGCAATCGAACAACAAATTAATCCCGACGCAAATCTTGCCATGCGCTCTTATATTCAGCGTGTTGCGACGGGGCCGGAATATAGTAAAGACATTTCCTTTGAGGAAGCGCGAGATGCGATGCGCCATATATTAGCGGGCACTGCGGATGCTGTGCAGGCCGGCATCTTCTTGATTGCTTTGCGCATGAAGCGCGAAACATTGGATGAGAATGGTGGCAGCCTACAAGCGATTTTGGATGCCGCAAATATTGTCACAGCCGATGTGGATCATATTATTGATATCGCAGACCCCTATGATGGCTATACACGCGGCTTACCGATTTCACCTTTTTTACCTGCTGTGCTGGCTGCCTCTGGTTTGCATGCTGTTTCTCATGGTGCGGAAATGGTAGGGCCTAAATATGGAGCCACGCATCGCAAAGTGCTGCGTGCCGCAAACATCAATATTGATTTCACACCGCAGCAAGCGGTGCAGCAAATAAATAATCCAGCAATTGGTTGGGCCTATGTCGACCAAAAAGCGACTTGCCCTGCTCTACATGATTTAGTCCCTTTGCGCACAAAAATTGTTAAGCGACCCGTCATTACTACCGTAGAAGTTTTGATTGGCCCAGTACGCGGCAAAAGTGCTACACACCTAATGACAGGTTACGTACATAAGCCCTACCCACCTGTGTATGAATATTTGGCCAAGCTATCCGGGTTTGATTCGGCAGTACTGGTAAGAGGCGTTGAAGGCGGAGTAATCCCTTCATTAAAACAAAAATCAAAGTACTTTGCCTTTAAAAATTATGGAAAAAATGATGGGCAAGACCCAAGCATAAGCGAGCTCACTGAAATAGAAATTCACCCTGAAAAGATTAATATTCAGCAAAATGTGCGTGCGGTTCCATTACCTGATTTGCCACCTGCTAAAAACATAGGCGATGACACGGCCACCAAGCTTGATATTGATCAACTTGCCAAACATGCCGCCGAAGCAGGACTATCTGCTTTAGCAGGCCAACAAGGCCCTGCTCGTGACAGCTTGATCTACTCTGGCGCAATTATGCTTTCGCATATGGGGCTAGAAAAAAATATACAAGATGCAGCAGACAGAATTAGAAGTGCAATTGATAGCGGCAAAGCATTAACCCATTTTCAAAAAAATAAACTACACTTAACTTAGTCACAAAGGAGACACCATGGACCAAGCGTATAGAGATGCAATCACTAAAATGGAAACTGCAGGAGTAGATCCTGAATATGTAATTGGCTGGCAAGGCGGCTACTTAGGCCATCCAGAACGTGAAGAACAACGTGTTACGGCTGCTTATACAGCAGGCTTTGAAGACGGTCAGGAGAAAAATGGCGATAATTTCGATAAGTGGAAGAAGTAATCGCTTATTTAAGCTTTGGCAAGAAGTGAGCGCATCGTTCACAAAATATTTTTCATCAGCAATTACTTATTCATTTTCTTTACTTGCCAAAGAAAATGAATCAAAAGGTCGCTCTATCTCCTCTATGCGACTGCGACATTCGTACCTCCTTGTACATCAAGACAACATCCTTGTGCTTGCCATATCGGGTACGATCGCAACACAGAACGACTTTGTTGCCGTCAGCGTGATGTAATGCCTAGTAAAGAGCTTCTATATTTAAGTCGCTATGACCACTAACGATCCAAAGCGGTCATTCGTAAATTCGTTTGCAAATCTCGCCTACGATGTTTTAACGCTAAACTGCCCATCTGCATTACGCGTAACGTAGAAGCTTCCGGAATTACATTGAACGTTCCATGAGTTTTCACCGGTAGATTGCAAATCCAGTACTTTTGCACACGGATGATCGGCAGAACGAATAATTCCAGCCATTTCACCATAACTCATTTCTTCAGCAGGCGACTGTGGCACGAAGACAATTATCATTAAAACAGCAATAAGTACTTTCACCATGCGCAATGGGATCATTCTAAATTGATGCTGTATTGGCATTTTAGATTTTCTTAACGATGTATATTTAAAGTGAGCCCACTTTGACTGGGCCGCACCGAATTGTCAATTGGATACATCTTGAATGTCCGCTTTTGGCCGTAAGTGGTTGTTCAGAAATTTACTCTTCTCCCCACACCCCACTCTCTGGAATCGGCGGTGGCGCGAAATCAGCTTCGCTTAATGAAGGGCTTTGGCCTTTGAAAACTCGTTTTAGCGCGAGCAATAGCTTTGGTATTTCAGAGTCAATCACATAATCAGGAATCCATTTATTATCTTTGTCACCCATCACTGTTTGAACATGCTTCCCGGCAATGCATCGCATTGAAAAACTGGGCCCATTTTCTTCCGTGTAACCACAGTCAGAGTATTCACCCATTCTGTCGTTTAACAAATTAATAAAATCTTTTCGATATTCGCCCGGCTCGCTCGCATCTTCACGATTGCTTTGCAACGTATCTGCAAGATGCTGCCCCAATGCGTTAATAAATTGCTCACGTTCTGCGGCTGTCATTTCATCAAACACCATTCGATCTGCAACATGCGCACCAAATGCTATAAATTCTGCAATGACATCAAGCCGCTGTGAATGAGTTTGAGTTTCGAAACCTTCATTTTCCAGAAATAGGCAAGACTCTCCGGCAATCACCCACAGATTAAAACCGATAACACCCGCGATTTCTTTAGGTGTGCGCTTTCTATCTGCCTGGTTCCACTTTGTCTTTAATCTTGCCACTTTATTTCTCTACAATGCGAGACCCTCGATTCCATTTAGTCTTTAGCCGAGCCATTAAAATCCTCTTGCGCGCGAACGGCTGTGTAACTTATTTTGCAAAGCAAGCCATTTAGCCTACATTTAGTAATGATATTTCTGGAGTGATGGGAAGATCGTAACATAACTACGCGTATAATAAGCCCATGCACACCCAAGCTGAACTACTTTGCGAAACCGTACAAAAGAACTGTGATATTTCTGATGCGCGCCATGCAGCAAACTACACAATATGTATTTATCTTTTAAAAATGCGCGAATACTTTCGCTGGGAAAATGGTTATTCCTACAATGATGTATTACCTAAAGAAGAAATAGGAAATTGGGTACAACAACGTGAAAGTATGTGGGAAGAAATAGAAAATGAAGACTTCACCCCCCTTTCTATCGATGGGAAAAATTTTGATCCCTTTGACACAGACAATATCAATTTCGTATTAGCGCCAAAAGGCTATGTATACAGTGGCGGTATCGGCTTACGCGCAGCACCACACTTCTTTTTAGCTAAACTAGAATCTAGAAAAGTTCACAATAATTTTACGATGTACTTGTCTGCAGATGAGTGCGCAAGAGATTTAACTGCTCCTCCTGCTATGACCATCGGCAAAAATGTTTTTATACGTCGTGAATCTTTGCGTCGATATCTATGGGAAAAATTTCAGGAATGGCAATGGCATAAAAGCGAAAATGCGATGGCTAGAGCATTAGCCTATTATGATTTTAATAAAAATATAGATCATGCGCTTGACCAAATGACGGACAATGAATTAGAAGCCGTCACATTGCATGAAATTGGTGAACTCACTGCTACACAAAAGTTAGGTAAAAACTGGCGTGAAATGATTATTAGCTTACCTCGCTCGCGGTCTGAAATGCTGGCCAGGACCGTTAAAGATTTACTCGCGGACTGTTTGTCTACATTGCCAGGACTGATTGAAAATAAAAACTCAGCTTCGTTGCACTTTTATGCGGCAAATTTAGTGGCCATACGAAAAGAGATATTTCCAAGTTTTCAAAATGCTTACCAAACTTGGGTAGACACAAAAAATCTAGACCCTCTAAAAAAACTCGTCGCCACCGGTGCGCAGCATTGGACAAACCTGGCGAGCGATATGTTAAATTGTTTTGAGGAAGACGGTGATGATGGCTTAATGAAGTTAGAAGCACTTGCACAAAAAAATATTCTCTAGGACCTAACTCTCGCGTGCAATTTTATAGAAATGCACAATACAAATAATCACTCTAGCATTAATCCATACTATGTTTAAGCAATCACTTCAAACTATTAGAGAGGTTAAATCCAATAGCTTTATATTCGAACAATCTAACGCTCTTGCTGAAAGTTTTTGCGCGGATGTTATTCAACGTTTTGAGAATTCTAAAGAAGGGCAATATGAGGGGCGTATTGGGCAACTTGCTAACAAAGATTCAAGCATTAAAAAATCAACGGATCTTGTCGTTAGCGGCAAAGAGGACTGGAAAGATGTGGATCGTGCATTATTTCGATCTTTAGGATTAGCCATTAGAGAATTTCGTAAAACCTATCCTTTCTTTAAGGGGCCATTTAAAGACATGGGCTATGGCATTCAAAGAACCAACTCAGGCGAACACTATCACTGGCATATCGATGGCGGCAGCCATGAATTTAGTCATCGCCAATTAGTCGCGATTTGGTATTTAAATCATGTGCCCGGTCCGGGTGGCGAAACCGAATTTTTATTCCAGAATATAAAAATCAAACCTGAGTTGGGTAAATTAATATTATTTCCACCATTTTGGACCCATGAACATCGAGGCATCACTTTAGACAAAGGTGTAAAATATATCGCCACTACCTGGGTCGTATTTGCATAAACCTTGATTTGATCATCTATAAATCTCCAACTTCCTCGGCAGAATTTGAGGATTATTTTTCCTTTCGATGGAAAATGTTACGCAGCCCTCTTAACCTACCGCGCGGCAGTGAGCGAGACGCAATAGAAAAAAACTCTTTTCATATTGCGGCCTATCATGAAAAAACCATCATTGGTGTAGGTCGATTACAAATCGAACCCAATCACAGTGCGCGCATCCGCTACATGGCTGTAGATGATAATTATCAAAACCAAGGAGTGGGTAGCTCTATTCTTATTAGACTTGAGGGGTTTGCCCAAACAAATAATTTGCGCATTTGTTGGCTCTATGCACGCGAAGAAGCCATTAAATTTTACAGTAAGAACGGTTATGCAGTTAAAGGCGAAAGTAAAAGTGAATTATCCGAGCTTAAACACAAAAGAATGGAAAAATCACTAAACTAGGAAGTCGATCAGCATCCCACCAATACCCCACAGAAAAATAATTAATAATTTTCCAAAATATATTGAAGGGTTCTCTCCTTCCTTAAAATGTTTGATAACAAGTAACAAAGTGGTAACTAAGCTTCTATAAGATACACATATCTAGCCCATTTAGCGTTTCTATTTCTTTAGAATTATTTCTCATCAATTAGATTTGATACAATTAGTTTTAATATTTATGCATATAGATCATTACTTTCCTACAGAGGTAAAAGCTTATGATGGCATCTGTGAAAGATGATTACACTCGTTCTTTTATATCAGAAGATTGGACGGAGGATAGTGCAAAAACAACAGCAGCTGCAGAAGATTTAATACTTACTGATGATCATATTTTGGTGCTGCATGCGTTGCAGGAATATTATTCACGTCATGGAATTAAGCTAATAAATGTACGTGAACTTCGCGATGCGCTAGATGAAATATTTCATCATAAAGGCGGCATGAAGTTTTTGTATAGTTTGTTTCCCGATGGGCCTATTGCGCAAGGCTGCAGAATTGCAGGTTTGCACCCTCCCTCAGGTGCTGTAGATAAAGGATTTGGAAGTGTAGTCTAGATTCTTTGTATAAATAAAAGTATCAGCAAAAGTGCTTTGATTTGTAACTGCAAAATAGTCTAGCAATACAACCTAACACAGATCTAAATTCTGATTACTTCAAACAACGAATATTTCTGCTTTGGGTCAAAAGTAAACATTTGCTAAAAATAATTAAGTATTTAAATAACTGAACTCCCGCAAACTTCCTAAAATGGTAGTTCAAAGAATAATATAGCAAGATTGATTGTTGCAAACAGCGACACTTATGCATACGTCCCGATCTTAAAGATATGCAGGCTCGCTCCAACTCTCTGAATCAATTATTAAGAAATTAAACGACGATTAAGTTAATTGAGCCTAAGGTTTCTTTTTTACAATTAAATTCATTTAAATCAAGCCCATCTTGATGTAGGCGCTGGGACAAACCTCGGCACAGATATGGCAGCCCACGCATTTGTCGTAATCGGTATCCACGTAACGCCCCATAGCACGCTGATCCTTGTTGACCCTGAAAATGGCGTCTTCCGGGCAATAAATCACGCAATTATCGCATTCGAAGCACATCCCACAACTCATACAGCGTTTCGCTTCATCAACCGCTTTTTGTTCTTCCAGCCCGGAGAATCTTTCCTCAAAGTTATTTAACACGTCTTCAGAGTCGATGTTAGCTTCCTGTCGTCGATTCATCGGGGTATTTTCAAAATAAGCGAGATGCAACAGATCGCTGGTCGCGATCTCAGTAGCTGCGCGATCTTCGTAATTATGAACTGCAAAATCCGCAGCGTCGGTGCCCCATACCTCCTCTTTTCCGTATTCCTTTGGCTCTAGTTCACGTTCGCGTAACTCATCTAGAAGTTTGAAATGATGGGAATCGACCTTAGGACGTGCAGGTATTTCCTGTCCCATCAAATAATGGTGGATACTTTGCGCTGCGATTGATGCTTGACCGATTGCGGTAGTAAGTAAATGCGGCTTAACGGCATCACCACCTACGAAATGCCCAGGTTTGCCGACCACTTGGTAAATCTTATCCGCATCCATCAGTCCCCGTCCATTATCGAATTCTTCGATACCCGTGTAATCTCCGGTTTGGCCGGTCGCACTGACAATAAGACTGCATTCAATGTCAAATTCTTCACCATCCTTGGGTTTCAACTTGCCGTCGATCAGTTCTACTGGCACCACTCGCAATGCTTTGGCTTTGCCGCTTGCATCTTTTATGACTTCCACTGGGGATAATCCATCATGGATTTCCACTCCCTCGCGTATCACTGCATCTAGTTCATGTTTGGTTGCCGGCGCTTCGGAGATGGGTCGCCGATAGATCACCCATACATCGGCTCCTTTACGTCGTGCCACCGCAGCTACATCATGTACGGTATAACCTAGGATTACATTTTCTGGCCGGTCTTTTTCCGTGGTGTTATGAATATGGCCAATGCGCCGAGCTACCGCCAACACATCCATTGCGGTATCCCCCGCACCAATCACAAGTATCCGTCCGTTGAGATACTGCAATCGCCCTTCATTAAATGCACGCAAGAACGACATGCCATCAACACAATTCGGGGCATCACCACCCGGAATGGGTAAAGCCTTTCCTGCTACAGCACCAATGCCCCAGAATATGGCGTCATAATCGCGCTCCAGCTCTTTCACCGACACGTCCGTGCCAACCCGAGTATTGAGTTTAACCTCCACACCCATATCGATAATTCGTTGAATCTCGCCGTCCATCACTGAACGCGGCGTGCGGTAACCCGGAATTCCAAACACCATCATGCCGCCGAGTTGGCTGTACTCATCAAAAATTGTACAAGCATGACCTTTCTGACGCAGAAAAAAGGCCGCTGTGAGACCCGCACAACCGCCGCCAACAATTGCAACTTTTTTGCCGCTATCTTGTGTCGGCGAAGGATACGTCAGGTTTTGTTGTAAGGCCCAATCGCCAATATATTGCTCAACCGCATTGATCCCAACGGCCTCTTCCACTTCATTACGATTACAACCGTCCTCACAAGGGGCCGGACACACTCGCCCCATGACGGATGGAAATGGATTGGCCATCGACATGCGCCGAAAAGCATATTCCTGCCAGGGGGTATCCCCTACGGGTTTATCAATCCCGCGAACAATTGATAACCAACCACGAATATCGTGCCCAGATGGGCAACTGGCTTGACAGGGAGGAGTTCTGTGAATATAGGTAGGACAAATCTCCGCAAGCCCGTTTTGAACGACATCTGTGCTCCATTGCGTCGTCACATGATCGCCATCTTCGTAGCGCCGAAATGTGAGCTTATCTTCCGCCATAATTATCTCCCGCAACAGGTGTTCCGACTGTAACTGAGAGTATGTCGGATAATCAAAATATTATAATGACCTAATAAGTATTGCTTATTATCAATCAAAAGAAGTCTGCACTCAACATGTATGTTGATCAATCTAGACAAAGACTGCTAATTAGATGAATAAGTCTGCATATAAAAACACGCAGTAAAGTAGGGTTATGCATTCGAATTCATGTCTTTCTACTGGTGCTTAGTAGATCATCCCCAGCCGTAGCTGTGAAAATGAAAGGTGATAAGATTTGTTTGATCAGACAAGCGAAAACATCACTAGTCACGTCTGAATGACTGAAAGCAAAGAGTCAAATAACGCCGTTGTATTCCTAGTAGAGGCAAAGTCCTGCAATCAGTTAACTGAAGTAAGCAGCACATTAAGGGCGCGTTGATTTAATTTGGGTAACAGGGTGTAGCTCAGCTTGGTAGCGTTTGGCTTATGGGAAAATCAACTCATTACAATTTCTGTCAAAGTTATATCACCTGTAGTGTCAATATCAATCACTTGAATGCCTGGCATTTTATTCAATATGTAAGCAGACATAAGTCCTACCGTTGCAGTATTTTCATGCTGGATAGCCGTTAACATTTTGTCGGCAGCGATTTGGCATCGCTGCACGTCATTTGGATAATCAACCCACATGCGGCTCATTTGCCAGCCCTGATTCATATCCGCATCCATTTTTTGAAATGCATCTTGTGCGTTCAGCATCATTTCATCTTCAACTTCCAAAGGAAATGTTTTCTCATCGATCGTAACTTTAAGTATCATCACATCTTATTTCTATATGAACTATCTTTAAGTATAGCCTGTAACGAGTAATCAAAAAATGTTAGTTCAAATTAAACATGTGCTTGGCGAACATGAGCTCAAACAAGCCCAAGACTTATTGCTGAATGCAAAATTTCGCGATGGCAAACTTTCTGCTGGCATTGCTGCACAGCTCGTCAAGAATAACGAGGAACTCTCGAATGAAAAAGTTATTGCCGAGCTAGATCAAATCATCATGAACAACTTAGTTCGTCATCCCGAATATCAACAAGCTGCACTGCCACATCGTATCGCTGCACCTTTTTATGTGCGCTACAAAAAAGGTATGGAGTATGGCGATCATATCGATGACCCCATTATGGGAGAAGGACAACGTTATCGTTCTGATATTGCAATTACGATTTTTTTAACCTCGCCTAAGGAATACGAAGGTGGTGAATTAATTATTCAATCACCTTACGGCGAACAAAAAATAAAATGTCCTGCAGGTGATGCCGTGCTCTATCCGGCTTCAACACGCCATCACATAACCCCTATAACACGTGGCGAACGCCTGGTGGCGGTAACTTGGGTGCAAAGTTTAATCCGCAATAACGAACAACGTTATTTGCTTTACCAACTTAGTCACACGCGTGAAAAAATGTTGCGCAAAGATCCTAACTCCGAAGACACAAAACGTATTGATAATGTATACGTAAACTTAGTGCGGATGTGGAGTGAAGTATAAGTAGCCTAAAAGAAGGCTGCCCAAATAATAGAAAATGGTGGTCTATTAAATTAAAACAAATATTACTTTAACTATGCGACCCTTTCTCTTTGTGAGCTTCCTCGACCACTTCCATAGCAAGTTTACTATACTCGTCTTTATAACCATCCAAAGCAGACCCGTCTGTTGGCGCCCAATAGCTTTCTGCAGTTACTTCGCCTTTTTGCTCAAGCTCCATAAACTTCTTTTGCATATCAAGCATTTTCTTGATCTTGTCTTGTTTAGAACTCACGGTACATCCTCGCTAGCTGATCCGAATAATTTAGTAATACTAATTTAATAATTTGGTAAAAATCTGTCTGTATTCCCTAGTGGGTGCAAAATTTTACACCAATAGGACTAATAGCCACCTTTTCTTCGACTTTCCGGCAAGCCGCCAATCCGTCCACCTTGTTTGCTAGGGTTTCCAGGAAATAAATCATACAAAACTTTGGCATTTAATTTTTTTTCGCCCCAAGCACTGGCCATTGCCTTAGCTATATTGCGAGTATTGGGTTGATTACCACT
>PVMS01131785.1_pt1 | contig 12755 bp, 18 predicted proteins | sample 1853461 | NCBI WGS metagenome assembly PVMS01 (sample SAMN08582032, study PRJNA380276) | Marine sediment metagenome, whole genome shotgun sequencing project. | isolation source: ocean sediment barecode stripped | collected 2017 | reverse complement strand
CGGGACAGGCCGGATGATACCCAACAAAGCGGGCCGTCATTCCTTTAACAGAACCGACGTGGCACGCCGGGCAGACGGGTCATTTCGCATTGTCTTGGCCAGAAGTGCGCGTCCGGGAAACTGGTTGCCCACGGCTCAGCACATAGATTCTCGACGATTTGTGGTCAATCGCCTTCTACACACCGCGAGGCGAAAATTTTTACGCCATCAACGGCCGCGAACTTAAGCGGAGCCGGATCGAGATAATTATCTCAACCAAAAACGAGGTGGGGGTAAAGGCGGGCGCCAGTCTGCTGGACGAGATCGAGGACCTGGTCGTCGTTGACTCTCCGGTGCGCGAGGGTATTGCCGTTATCCGTGCGCCTCTGCTGGGTCCAAGCTACGCGGCACAGACGGAAGCCGCGCTGAAACGAGGTGCTTGCACCAGGAATTTACCGGGAAAGAACTTCAGCCGGTAAATTGGCCTTGCAATCCTATTTGAATGGCTTGTCCGAAAGATTTGTCGGAGGCTGCATATAAGGCACCCCCTGATCGGGATTTTGCCGGTAGGACAACCGGTCATGACGGCTCACGCGATCACGCTCGGGCCTTGGGGGTCGTGCATCACTGCGTGCCATGGCCGCACGGTAGTAGTTAGTCAATTCATATTTGATTGATGCCGCCCGGTCGCGCAAATGGTCAAGCGATCCCCGGACTTCACCAACAACCATATCCGGCTCATGAGTGCGTACATCCTCTATCGCATAGTGATACGCGCGCAGACGCCCGCCGAAATCCATGAATACCGATTCGATGTAGTCGAAATTCTCTTGCAAGCGCGCGCGGGCGCCATCTCTTTGCTTAGCCCGAAGACCAGGATCACGTTTTAATAAGGTGTCCAACCGTTGGCTGTCAGAGACCAGAACTCTGTGGGCAGAGTGTCCGAACTGCGTCAAGGCATGGTGATCTGCATCTATGTCACGGGCTACTGACAGTAGAGGGCTTTCAGAATTGTACACCCAAGGCCCCGTCCCATAACCACCATTTTGCGCGCCATATGAGATATTCGACGGGTTTGTTTCAGTATGTAAGGGACGTGCCAACCGATGGCCCGCTTCACGCAACACAGCTTCGTCTCGAGTGAATTCGGGCCATGTCAGGCCTCTTGTCATAATGTTGGTGTTGAGAAGAACCTCATCGGTGATCTTTGTGAAAACGGTAGCACGTGGGCGTCCGAAATCGCCTTCAACCGCGCAGGCGCTCAGCAGCAGAGACAGCAATGCCGGCAGGAACACGAACTTTGCAATATTTGATAGGAAAGAGGTGACAGCAGCAGTAGCGCGCAACGCGGCGCGAAGGCCAACCACACTATGGTTTAACAGCACTACAACTCGACTCATGGCACAGACTCACTAAGACGAAACGATAGATTGCCCTGTTACGATTTCCTGCGGGCCGTCCGCTTCCTGCGTTTCCTTGTCTTCGGTTCAGCGCTTGGTGTTTCCGGCTTGGTGTGCCGCTCGATCCTCACACCGGGAAATATGATGATCTCGGCAGAACGGCCCTTTGGATGTTTCACTGGTGCCCGTGCGGCATCCGACTCTTCCCTGTCAACTTCAGGTTGGCGGAATTCCAGGATTGTGACCATTTTCGTGCCCTCTAGCCTTGCGGGTAACAGACGGAAATCTCCAATTGATACGCGATGACCGTTTACGCCGCTTCATGCGAACGTAAGTCAATTAGGGCCTTCTTATGGTTAAGAAACTGCTAATAGGCGTCAGTATTTGGCACAGTTGGAGAATCAATCTTGCGACAGGGCATCGCCGAGGAAATGGCGTCCGTCTCGATCTTCGACCTCAATGACCCATATGTCGGGATCAAATTCTGCCTGACGACGCAGGTAACTGTCGGCATCTTGCTCGCTCACCGAGTCTGCACCCAGAGCGAGAATCCAGAGCCTGTCGTTGCTGCTGGCGTCCATTCCGGCAGGCGCTGGACCGTATAGTGTCACCTTGCCGTCGAGAGAGTTGATCTTGATGAAGATGGCACCGCCGTCGCTTTGCCCGCGCCGCAGCATCACTGCGGGAGCGCCATTGCTGGAACAGTATCGGATATAGGCCTTTGCCCAAATTTCAGCCTTGATGCGCATCGATGCCCGGGAGTTAGGTGCGATTGAGCAGTGTTATACAGCTAGCCGGACATTTAGCTCGACACGATTTTGTTCAGGCTGCCACCGTTGGCCTGTATTAGTTCCTTCAGGAACCGGCCGGAGATATGCCCCTTGATGGCCAGTTTCCGAGCACGTTCGAAACTCTCAATAGCTTTGCGAGTCGAGGCCCCCCACAGGCCGTCCGGTGGACCTGGATCATGTCCCAGCTTTTTCAAAGTCAACTGCACGCCCTTTATGAGGGCCTTGGTCTCATCCGGAACGGGCGATGTATTATCCGCCGTTGCATCACCCAATGAGGCCCCCAAAATCATGTGCTTGAGAAGCTTCTCCGACGCGACGCCCGTAATACCCAGTCCATTATCATCCTGATAAGCCATGATAGCAGCCCTGGTCATATGACCCTGTACGCCATCGACCGGCCCCGGCTCGTATCCGTTTTCAGAAAGTTTGCGCTGGATGGCCACGATGTTCTTCGATCGAGGCAGCGACGCGGTCGTCTCTGTATGTTTGGGAAGCGTTTTGGTGATCTTGCGCGGTTCGCGATCACTCTTTACAGGCCCGCCCCCAGAGTTTTGCGCGTCGATGGCAATAGGTGCTGGATGCGGCCCCTTTTGAAGGTAGGTCGCGTTATAGGTGATCGCCGCCGCCAATGCGACGAACGCAACCAACATGATCCTTGCCTGCAGGGTAATCATGACCCATCCCGCCGTACTGATACCTGACCGCACCATACCTCCGATGCGGAGGAACAATCATTGAGTATGAAAACTCAACGTGAACGTTTGCTAAATGCTCCTGACTTCCCACCGTCTAAGAGACCGTTAAAAATGGTCACATCTCTTACGCGCCGAGCGCGATGACAACCGGAGCAGACTCCTCGCTGATTGCGGCATCTCCCTCAGGCATTTCAGCCGATCCCTCTTTGCCTTCCACCGGCAAACGGATCCGCACCTTAGTGCCTTCACCGAGCACGCTTTCAATTTCCAATGTTCCGCCATGCAGTTGAACCAGACCCTTGACCACGGACAGGCCAAGCCCCGCGCCCTCATAGCTGCGATCATAAGAGCTCTCTGCCTGAACGAATGGATTGCCAAGCTTTGGAATGTCCTTCTCGGCAATGCCAATGCCGTTGTCGGATACGGCCAACTCAATGTCGTCATCTACATGCCGGGCGCTAACTTCCACATGACCGCCCTCGTCAGTGAACTTGATGGCATTTGCCAGGAGGTTCAAAAGAATCTGCTTGCAAGCCCGCTTGTCCGCAACAAGTTCGGGCAAGTCCGGCTCTGCATCCATCCGCACCTTGATGGACTTTTTCTCACCTTGATGACTCATGATATTGACGCACGATTTCACCAGAGAACTCACCTCGAAGGGCTCGGTGACAATATCGAACTTACCGGCCTCAATCTTCGACATGTCGAGGACCTCATTGACGACGCTCAACAAATGCTCACCGCTCTCATGAATGAGTTGGGCATATTCGCGATAGCGGTCCTCGCCAATCCGGCCATAAAGCTCGCGATGCAGGATTTCAGAAAATCCGATAATCGCATTCAGTGGTGTGCGCAGCTCATGGCTCATATTCGCCAGGAATTGCGTCTTGGCCTGGTTAGCCGTCTCAGCCACATCGCGTGCTTTCAGGATGACTTCTTCCTGAGCCTTGCGCGCGGCAATATCGCGCGTTACAGCCACGATTTCGTGCGGGAGAATACCGGATTCGTCATTTTCTCCATCATCGCGAGAAACCGGTCGGCATCTCATCTCAGCCCAGCAATAGCTGCTGTCGCTTTCGCCCCCCCGATGCACTTGCCGCATTTCTTTTCTTAATCCGGAACTCAACGGAAACAGACTTATTCAGCTCCAGACACTGGCTTAGGGCATTGAGATAAGCTGGTTTGTCGGCGACATGAACACGCTCGAACAGACCACTGCCCAAGAGTTCCTTCGCCGGTTCACCCAAAATCTGTTCAGAGGCAATCGACGCGAACAACACCTGGCCCTTGGCATTGTGGCGCGTGATCATGTCGGTGGCGTTTTCCGCCAACAGACGATAGCGCTGCTCCCCGCGGCGTATTTCCTGCTCCGAGCGGTCGTAAACGCCTTGCACGGATATGGCGAGACCGCCCGCATATACGAGCGCCGACATGCAGCCGAGCAAAGCGAGAATCGCGGGTTCCTGCGAAAAAGTCTGGGGCGTCGGCAAGAAGTTCAGTGCATCCACAGCAGCCAGCCCGAATAAAGCCAGAGCGGCTATTGCAATGGCCGCAAAGACGACCCGGCGGTCAGCCGATAGCGCCGCCTCAAGCGGCACCACAACCATCCAGGCGATAAGAAACGAGGTGGCACCGCCGGTAATTCCGGCTGCAAAGGTCACCAATCCGGTGAGACTTGCCGCAGATATCAGATGCGCAATCCCCAATCGGCCGGTCCGGGAGAGAAAAACAGCAATCAGAATAGGCGAAATCAGCCAAGAGAAAGCGATGGCTGAAAGAACCGAGGGTTGGCCGATTAGCGCCAGATAGACCGGAAAAACAGCAAGAGCGAGCAAACCGCCTATCAGATGTGAGGTGATAAATGACTGATGACGAGCCGCCACCAGATCATTTCCACTCACTGAATCATGCACCAGGGAGCGGAAATAGGCACTTACGCCACGCGTACTCTCTACTATTGTCAACTTTCCCTCGATGCTGCGTACAGCAGCACCGCCCCTTCAACGTTTGAGGAAAGTATGTTCCCGGTCGTTTAAGGAAAGCTGAAGGTGCACGGCCCAAGGCACGTCTTACCCGCCCCTCAACATAAAAAATCACCCCTAAAGCGTCCAAAATATCTGCATGGTTAACGCAATGCTATCGTGATCGCCCTGAGAAGCGGGAGCTCATGAGGGCTGTTTGCAGGCACATCCCACATTTCAAAATGAGCACAAGCACGCCAGGGAGACAAAATGCACCCGCTGAATATCTTGCCCTCAGCCACACTAACGCCCAAAAATCCCTGAAATCCGTCATTTTCAGCGGTCGGTTCGCACCAAAAATTTGAATCAAATTTTAGATGAATTAATCGACGACTTGAGAAAAATTGGAATTTATTTTGATGATACTTTTAAATAATACAATTTATTTCAAAAGTAATTCTAATTTATATAAAGTTAAAACTAAATAATGACTGTGTAATACTGAGTATTTTATTTCGTCATTGCTAGTGTTGGCCCATCGTTCGAGCAAATCGAACATTTTTGGAAAGGGCAAACCGATGTTTTTAATTAGGACAGCCTTCTGGCTCAGTCTATTTATACTGCTTCTGCCAACTGACGAGCAAGACCAGCGTGTTGTATATGGCAATGCGGAAGCCGCAGTGTCTGATCTGCGTACCTTCTGCAGCCGCAACCCGGATGTTTGCGAGGCTTCCAAGAGCGCGGCACACACTTTCAGCCTTAAAGCCAAGTTTGGCGCAAAAATGCTGATGGACTTCTGGAATGAGAAAGCCGACAGCACCGTTGTACCAGCTTCAAGCCGGGCAAACCGCCGCCCGTCTTTCTTCCGCAGGGATACGCAGAGCACCCTCACAGCAGAAGACATGCGGCCGTCATGGTCCATTCCCTCGGATGGATCTGGGGTCTAACAGCCACCAGCCACCGGCGAGTGCGGTATATGCCGTATTGGCCCGCCGGAAAGGAATTTTGAGTTATCGGGCGCGCGACGGGGAACTCCGTCGCTGCCAAGGGGATACGAAATTTGGTTTGCCGTGGCTTCCCATCATGCGGAACCGGCAGCCCTGAAGACAAGATTACCGGCAGCCACTATCTGCCTGGCACGCATCTCGGACGGTTCCCCCTGCCCTTTCCCCGTCCGAGGTGCGTGCCTTTTTATTTGGCGTATCGCACGCATACACCCCATATCATGTTCATCTGCTGGCTACCGGGTTTTCACAACTCACCGGATCGGCTAGTGATATGCCTGATCAGGATATCGCAGCGCCATGACTCTTAAAAACATCCAGTCCGACTTCGAATTCCTCGATGAGTGGGAAGACCGCTATCGTTACATCTCGAGCACTTGTCTGACAAGGATCGGGCAGATGTGAACAAGGTTCAGGGCTGCGCCAGCCAGGTCTGGCTGTCCACCACGATCGAGCCCAATGGCGCCGAGGAAGGCCCCCGGCTGACTTTCCACGGCGACAGCGACGCGCATATTGTGCGCGGTCTTATCGCCATTCTTTTCGCCATCTATTCGGGCAAGACGTCCACTGAGATTTTGAAAACCGATGCCCATGCAGTCTTCCAGAATCTGGGACTGGGCGAGCATCTCACTCCCCAGCGCTCCAACGGGTTCGTCTCCATGGTCGAACGCATTCGCATCGATGCCCAGCGCGCTTTGCAAACCGCGCAGCCTGTCGACTGACTGCCCCTTATCGCCAGCTATCCAGCGAGGGGCGGAAATCCTCCACCCCCCAGTGGCGCAACCGTGCCTGAACCGTTCCGGATGTACCCGCATCGCTCAAGATTCCATAGTGCCTGGCGAGCCGTGTCAGGGCGATCTGCAAAATGACCTTGCCGGAGCGCTGCGGCCAGCCACGGCTTCTTTCCGCATCAGAGAGGCCGAGCAGATGACAGCATACATCGATCAGCACGCCAGCCAGTTCCGGCCCGACAGCCTCAAGCGCCTGCAACACACGTTGGCGGGAGGCGAGTGCCTGATCGGTCAATCCGGCAGCCCCTTCTGGTGCCGCACGGCGCATGCGTCTTGAAGGCGCGGCGCTGTCCCATTTGGATGTCACACTGGGCGTCAGCTGGGCGCGCTCGAACTCAGCGCGCAACCGCTCGCCTGCCTCATATTGCTGCGCATCGATCATTGGCGTTCCATTTCGATCCTTGCGCCGCCTCAGCCAGCCCAATGGGCTCTCACCTTCGTTGACGACGACGGGGCGTCTTGAGCCATGGATTTCACGAACAACCGTTTCGCGTATCTGGTGTTGTTCGAGAAATGGCTCCGAGCCCGCACGATACCGGCGCAGCCACAGTAATCCTGTATCGGTGAGAATGAGGCGGCCCTCCGATTCTTCTATCCAGGACAAGCGCTTAAGCCCTTCGATAACCGGCCCAGCAATCACCAGGACGCTTCGGCGATAATGATTACGCCGGGTGAACACACCATAATTAGGTTCGCTCTGGCTGGTGCTTTTATCCAACTGCCGGATAAAGCCTGCGTCATTGATGAGCTTGGGGAAAATACGTGCAGCTTCGCGTCGCAGTTCTTGCTCAACGATCTGCCGAGCCTTGTCGCCTCCCTGTCCCGCCATCTTCAGGACTCCAGGGTATTAAGCGCATTTGCTAATCTGACAATCGACGTTTCCAGATGATCCAGAAAGATATCGAATACGGGATCGTCACGGCGGTCCTCAACTATACCGCAGGCATGAGCCACGGTCGTGCGATCGCGCGTGAACAGGATACCAACCTCGGTAAGCGTTAATCCGTAGGCTACATGAGCCAGGTACATCGCTACCTGCCTGGCAAAAGCTATCGGGGCTCTGCGCCGGGTGCGCGCCCGTAATTCGCGAAGCGGCACCTGAAATGTCGTCGCTACTGCATGCTCGACGACGCGGCGTGCCAGCCCCGCTGACAGCACCGGAGGCCTATTGTATGTACTCCACTGAACCACATTGATCTGCTGCGTTACCGCGCCCTGCATAAACCTGCTCCTTCCACGCGCCATTCGGTCCTTCAATGGCAGCACCGACTCTGGCATTTGACTTATTAGGAATAAAATCCTTGTTCGTCAAAATTTACGTATCTGGGAAGGTGCGGGGATAAGTTTCGCAAACTGAATTGGTGAGACGCTTGGGCGCGCAGGTAAATCACCAAAATAATCCCCGACTGATCTAGGGTCTGTTGAGATTCAGGATTCCCAAATCAAGTGATATGTGATTCAAGCTTCCTTTTGCAGGAGGTTTGCATGACTGAAGAGCGTTTTCTCCTGACGGCCCGGCAGTGGGCGTTGATAGAGCCGCATTGCCTTGGCAAGAAGAGCGATCCAGGCCGTACTGGCGCAGATGGGCGGTTATTTTTGGAAGCTGTGCTTTGGATTGCGCGCACAGGCTCGCCGTGGCGTGATTTACCGCCCCATTTTGGCAAGTGGAATACGGTGTTCAAACGTTTTCGAGACTGGGTCAAGGCCGATGTTTTCAAACGGATTTTTGACGCTTTGTCAGATGAGCCGGATATGGAGCTAGCGATGATCGACGGCACGATTGTCAAGGTCCACCGCCACGGACAGGGCGCAAAAGGGGGACTCAAAGCCAGGCCATAGGCAAGTCAAAGGGTGGTTTGACGACCAAGATCCTGGCGCTGACCGATGCTTTGGGCAATCTGGTGCGCTTTACCCTGCTGCCGGGACAACGATTTGATACCGTGGGCGTCGCCCCGCTCATCAAGGATATCGACTTTGGCGGCCTGATCGCCGACAAGGCGTTTGATTCGAACTGGATCATCGAGGACATGAATGAGCGTGGCGCGCAAATCGTGATCTCGCAGCGCCCGCAGCGGGTCCAGCCATTGGAGATTGATGAAGAAATCTACAAATGGCGCCACCTGATCGAGAATTTCTTCTGCAAACTCAAAGAGTTCAAACGCATCGCCATGCGAAGCGACAAAACCGACAGGAGCTTTGAGGCAATGATCTATACGTGCGCAGCAATCATCAATTCACGCTGAATCTCAACAGACCCTAGCTCTCCTCGTTGAAGCCATCTTCAACGAGGGCCAGCAGCGCGGCCAGTGCATCGCGCGCCTGCGCTCCCTCGCACTCTATCAGGATCATGTTGCCCTGGGCGGCGGCCAGCATCATCAACCCCATGATCGAGGTCCCCAGCACGGTCTGGCCCTCGCGCGTCACATGCACCAAAGCGTCGAACTTTTCCGCGCATTTCACGAATTGCGCCGAAGCGCGCGCGTGCAGCCCCTTTATATTGGAGATTGCAACCTCGCCGGAGCAGCGCGTGGACGATTGCCCGTCCTTCGGTTTGTCCCCGTCAGCCACTATGACCTGACCGCCCTGGCCTTGCCACGATGCCGGCTCACTTCTCGCTCAGTATCTTGCTGGCGACGGAGATATATTTGCGCCCTGCCTCCTGGGCCTGGGAGATGGCCTCTTCCAATTCACACTCCCCGCGAATGCTGGCCAGCTTGATAAGCATCGGCAGATTGACCCCGGCGATAACCTCGACCTTGGCCTGTTCCATGACGGAGATCGCCAGATTGGACGGTGTGCCGCCGAACATATCGGTCAGCAGGATCGCACCCTTGCCGGTATCGACGCCATTGACGGCTTCCAATATTTCACTGCGCCGGGTTTCCATATCATCATTGGGGCCGATGGATATCGCTACCACCTGTTCCTGAGGCCCGTGGACATGCTCCAGCGCGGCCAGAAATTCCTGCGCCAGCCCCCCATGAGTCACGATCACAAGTCCGATCATTGTTTTCCCCCTCCAGTGCGCACATCGACAGTGTTGTTCGGTCCCCGCCTTTATCCGCACGGGGGGACGGCCCTCACTTTGTCTTCGCTCCGCGCCCAACGCAAGCGGCATGCAATGGCGCATGCGGACAAAAACCTTGCCTCACGGACTGCCCGTCAGAGCCAGTTTGAGCTTGACCGGGCTTGAGAGCTCGAACGGGCTCAGTTTCAGCACCGGCACGCATACCCCAAGCACATCCTCGCAAGGCAGCGGATCCTCAGGTATGCGCGGAACTTCCTCCGCGCTTACCAGATCGACGATCACGGCAAGCGGCGCCTGTGCGCGATGGTCCACCTTGACGATGCCGAGCCCGCGCACCTCGAGTTGCCCGGCTATTGTGCCGGGCGGGCGCGCGAGAAGCGTATCTCCTTCGCGGGACAGCAGCACCTGATCGTCCGCGACCAGTCGCGCGCTGTGCGCAGATGTCCCGTCGCTGCCAAAAAGAGAGATGAATCGTAATGCCAGGTCAGACTTGCCGGAGCCAGGTGCGCCTCTCAACAGCGCCCCCCTCGCATCCGTGTCAGGGCCGGATATGGCAATGCAGGTGCCGTGAACAAGCAGACCACCATCACGCCCGGCCAACATGTCAGGTCCTTTTCACCAAAGCCGCGGGCAGCCGGACAATGAAACGGGCGCCGCGCTGCTTCTTGGCGCTTCCTCCGGCGCCCTTGAGGCTCGGGGCCGCAGCAGCGCGGTTCTCCGCCCATATCTTGCCGCCATGGGCCGTCACGATCTGTTGGGAAATATTGAGGCCGAGGCCGGAGTTCTTGCCGAACGCATCCTCGCCCGGCCGGTCGGTATAAAAGCGATCGAAAATCTTGCCCAGATTGTCAGGCGGGATACCGGGCCCTTCATCCTCGACCATGATTTCAACTTCCTTCCCAACCCGGCGCGCCGAGACCGTAACCGTACCGCGCTTGGGAGAAAACGAAACTGCATTATCCAGCAGGTTGGTGATGACCTGCCCCAGGCGGCTGTCATGGCCGATGACCATATAGCGGTTGCGCCCGCGAGTGCTGGTTTCGGGGACATCGAGGACGATCTTTCGCGACTGCCCGCGAATGGACTGAGTGTAGAGCGGAATGATGGTATTGAGCATGAGGGCGACGTCCACCGGCTCGGCGTCCTCGCGCGCCAACTCCGCGTCCAGACGCGATGCGTTGGAAATGTCGGAAATCAGGCGGTCGAGCCGCTGAACGTCCTCACTGATGATGTCCATGAGACGCTGGCGCGACTCCTTGGTCTTGACCCGCGGCAGGGTTTCCGCGGCGCTGCGCAGGGATGTCAGCGGATTCTTGAGTTCATGGGCCACGTCCGCAGCGAAGCTCTCTGTGGCATCCATGCGTCTGTACAGCGCCGACGTCATATCGCGCAGCGCACCGGAGAGATAACCGATTTCATCTGATCGATACGTATAATCGGGAATCTCGGCACGCGCCTTGATGCGCCGGCGCACGCGCTCCGCCGCATTGGAAAGATCGCGCATCGGCCCGGCGATGGTATGGGCCATCAGCACCGACAGCAGCATCGATACCGCCGCTGCAAATAGCCCCATACGGATAATCTCCCAGCGTTCATTGGCGACGATACCGTCAATGTCGCCGCCGCGCGTCGACAGCAGCAGAACGCCGAGCACGGCGCGCACCGGCTGGATGGGAACCGCGACGGAGACAATCAACTCGCTCCGGTCGTTGACCCGCACGATCGGCACGGAAACGCCGCTAAGCGCCGACGCCACCTCGGTGATCTCCTTGCCGTTGATACCGGCGGTTTCATTGTAAGAGGGAAGGTCCTGCTTCCAGAGCCACTTTGAAAATTTGCGCCAGTATTTGGTGAGCGCGTCCGGCTGCTCCCCATCGGGCGGCGGCAGGTCGTAGCGCAGGATCTGACCGCGCGAATAGAGCGTGTCGGAATCGAGAATCAGCGCGCCGCTGCGGTCGTAGATGCGTGCCCGTGTCTTGGTCGGCCGGATAAGGTCGCGCAGTTCCGGCGCGGCGCGCTCGGGGTCGATGGCGAATTCGAGCGAACCAAGCCCCTGGTCCGACTGGGCGATACTCATCCCCTGGCCAGCCGTCTCACTGTTCAGTGCAGGCTCTATTTCCAGCACCACATGTTCGGTGTCTATAGCCGCCGAGGCGCCAATGGCGCTGGCGATGATTTCGCCTTGTGTCAACAAAGACTGCACCTTGGCCTCGATCAACCCGGCACGAAATTGATTCAAGAAAAGTATGCCCGTCACCAGAACGGCAAAACCGAACAGATTCAGGATGACAATGCGCTGGGTGAGGCTGGCGAAGGGGAAACCGGACTCGATCTTCCTTGCGACCCGGCGGAGCGCATCCAGCGAACCACGCAGAAAGCGCCTGGTGCCGGAAAATGTTATCGACCGGTTTGTCTCAACGGCCATCGCCAGGAGTACTCATCAGTTTTCTTTGAACCGATAGCCCACACCATAGAGCGTCTCGATCACATCAAAGCTGTCATCGATCAGTTTGAATTTCTTGCGAAGCCGTTTGATGTGGCTGTCGATCGTACGGTCATCGACATAGACCTGATCGTCGTAGGCGGCATCCATCAACGCGTCGCGGCTCTTCACCACGCCCGGCCGCTGTGCCAAGGACTGCAGGATGAGGAATTCGGTGACGGTCAGGGTCACCTGTTTTCCGTCCCACTCGCAGGTGTGGCGCTCGGAATCCAGCTTCAGTTTACCGCGCTTCAGAACCTTGGTGGAATCGGAGGACGCGGTTGTCGTGTCGCGTTGTTGCGCGCGCCGCAGCACGACCTTGACCCGCTCCACCAGAAGACGCTGCGAAAACGGTTTGCGGATATAATCGTCCGCGCCCATTTTGAGGCCGAACAACTCATCGATTTCCTCGTCCTTGGAGGTGAGGAAAATCACCGGCATCTCGGACGTCTGGCGCAACCGGCGCAGCAATTCCATCCCGTCCATGCGCGGCATCTTGATATCCAGAATAGCCAGATCGGGGGGAGAGTCCTTCAGGCCGTCGAGAGCGGACGCGCCGTCATTATAGGTCTGGGTATTATATCCTTCCGACTCCAGCGCCATGCGCAAAGACGTCAGGATATT
>PVMS01056980.1_pt1 | contig 12755 bp, 10 predicted proteins | sample 1853461 | NCBI WGS metagenome assembly PVMS01 (sample SAMN08582032, study PRJNA380276) | Marine sediment metagenome, whole genome shotgun sequencing project. | isolation source: ocean sediment barecode stripped | collected 2017 | reverse complement strand
TATATGACATGGCAGGTAATATTTCCGAATGGACAATTACAGCCTATGATCCTTCAGCTTATGTGTTTTCGCACGATATGAACCCCTATTATAACTACGAAGCCACACCTGATGATCCTCCGGTAATGAAGCGGAAAGTCATCAGGGGTGGCTTCGTAGTTATAATAGGGGTTCATATCGTGCGAAAACACATAAGCGGAAGGATCATAGGCTGTAATGGTCCATTCGGATACATTACCTGCCATGTCGTAGAGACCATATTCGTTTGGCACACCATAGAATCCAACCCTGGCGGGGTACATAGAACCATCGTCGGTGTAATTACCTCGCAGTGGTTTAAAGTTTGCTATAAAACAACCCAGTTTGTTTCTCAGGTAGACACCTCCCCATGGATACATGCTATGATCGAGACCTCCCCTGGCAGCGTATTCCCATTCCGCTTCAATGGGTAAACGATAGTCCTGAATAATAGGTTCATCGTTGCCAATAAGTGCCTGGTTCAGGAAATTGGTTCTCCAGATGCAAAAAGCTTTGGCCTGTTTCCAGGTAACTCCCACCACCGGATAGTTGTCATAGGAGGGGGCCGAGAAATAGAGGTTGGTCATAGGCTCATTAAAGGAGTAGGTAAAATCTTTGACCCAGACCAGGGTATCAGGATAAACCAGAACCCAGTCTTTGTTCACAAATGAAGAACGCCCTGTGATTTCTTCACGCTCGCCATTAGGCCTGGTTACTGTTCCTCCGTATTGTACGACCGGATCATCATTGCCACCTGAATACTCGAGGCGGAAACCATTTGCAGGATTGGCTGCCTGAACTCGGTCAATCCAGTAATAGTTATAAATAAGTTTGGTGGGATTGATCTCCGCGAAATAGAGCGAAAGACGGTCCTCACCTGAATAATAGATACCCAGATCCTCAATGGTCTGCGCAATGTTTCCATCTTTGTCCTTGTCCTGGTCAAGAGGCATATCCCAGTCGATAATGTATTCTCCATCAACATCCTCATAGGGCTGATCCTCACGATCTATCTTGAAGAAGCCATCAATGCCCTGGATAGCAAGCTCTTTCCGAATTATGGAATCACGTACCCAGTATACAAACTGTCTGTATTCATTGTTAGTGATTTCTGTTTCGTCCATCCAGAACGCATCAACAGCCACGGTCCTTGCCATGGTATTCTGCGTCCAGGTGACGTCCTGATCACCGGCGCCCATGACAAAAGATCCCATGGGGACCGCTACCATTCCAAATGGATCAGGTTCAGCATAAGCTTTTCTACCCTCAACTCCGACCAGTTCACCGGTGTTGTATGAACCACAACCTCCAATGAACATCGCAATTCCAACTAATATCCCTATTCGTTTCATAGCATATCGCTTAATAGATGCAAACCAACACTTTATACGTACTGTTTTTTTCAAAAACATCTTAATGTAGATAATCAATCAATTACAAAAATCTAATACTCTTATACTTTTGGGGGTTCTTATCAACACTGAGATCGAAGCAATATCGAACAGTGACTTCATGAGACCCGCTATTGTAACTCATAAGAGGTGAAAGTTCAAAGTCGTATGAATATCCGATTTTGATCCCATTCATCATTTCAATGCCAAAAAGGGCTGTTAAAGCACCTCCTACAGAATAGGAAACTCCCCCCCAAAACCTTTTATTGTATCGCAGATTGGTATTCAGATAGATCAGGTGTGATCTCGCATCTGTCTGGATCATCATCGAAGGCATAATCTCAAACATTGGGTTGGCCAGCTGGATGTTATATCCGGCCATCAGGTAATAATGCCTGATCAGTTGCGATTCAGCAACATCTTCCGGGTAATCGAAAGAGGTTTGATTCAGATGTGTGGTTGAAATACCAACATATAAATTTTCTGTATTATAAAATGCCCCAAGCCCCATATCAAAACCAAATACGCTTCCACCATTTTTAGGAATGGCATCATCCGTATCGGGGGTAATTACATCTGCGCCATTCCATTCCGGCGACAGTGTCTGATTGGCCAGCCCGAAATTGGCACCAATCCCCAGGCTTCCCTGTCCCAGGTCCATTCGAAAGGCATAGGTGGCGCTGAAAAGAAAATCATTGTTAAAGGCCAGGTTGTCATTCATAAAGCTTACGCCAATACCATGTGTTCTTCCCAGAAGATGAACAGGCATATTGGCTGTAAAGACTGTTGTAATAGGTGCATCCGGAAGTCCGGTCCACTGGTTTCGGAAAGCAGCTGCCAGACATATTTTATCGGAACTACCTGCTGCCCCGGGATTGAAAAACGGAGCAAGGAACATGTTCTGACTGAATTTAGGGTCCTGCTGTGCAAGAACATTCAGTGAAACAGCTCCTAAAATACATATGTAAACCAATCTCTTCATTGTCAGCTTAACTCAATCTAAGGCTTCGTTTCTATGGCTAATTAACAGTGTTAAAATAACTAAAAATAGTTCGAGAACACAAAAATTTATTAATGCCAGAATGTTAATAAAATCAAGGGTTCCAGGTCATTTGATGAAAAATATATACCTGCTTCCTCTTTATTAAACGTGGATTAATCTTTTTCATTACCCAATCTATGTAAAAAACGCCACCAGCGGTCCGGTATCTCTTGATTACAGGCATGCTGGTAATCTTCATACGAACATGAGACAAAAAAGTTATATCCTGTGGCCGGATTCTTTACAGGAATTTCCATCCACCATCTTTCAGAAAGGGTGCTTTTGTGAAAGATAATGTCATGTCCTGCTGCATTAAGAGTTACAATAAACTTTTTTATGTGTTCAGGGGTATCCACTGGATTTTCGCGAATTCGGTGGGTGAGCCCTTCCAGGAAATACCAGCAGGCCTGGGCAGCCAGGTGGGCCGTCTGACCATTGATATCGAACTTTGGATTGAGCTCAAAAAAACCGATTATATTGGTTTGTTCGCTAAGTCCGGCGTATCTGGTGATCTGGCAAAGTTCATCAGCGAAGAATCCATTGGGCGACGGAGTTGAGGCTCCCGGAGCATCTGCATGCCTTACTGCTCCCATATCAATGCTGATAAATTCAGAGTCTCGTATCAGAGGCTCAGCCTGTTTGATCTCTTTTCGGGCTTCCCCCAGGCGAATGCTTTCCAGATAGGACTTATCCAGTTGCTGGAGTTGATTTTCGCTGACAAAGAAGGCCTGATGGCCCAGGTTGGTGAGGCTGAATTGTTTGAGTCCGGTCTTGTTTACCACCTGGTTCAAGTAGTTTCGGGAATTCAGCATATCCTCATTCAGGGAAAAATCGAGCATGGAGTCAATGGTAAGCAACTGATGCAGTCCCTCATGTTTTTCCAGGGCCAGAAAGACACCGCGGCTCAAATCCTGTGAGCCACCAAATAGGATGGTAGTGATCTCCCGTTCCCTGAGTTCAAGCAGGATATCTCTCAGGGCATAGTAGGTGTCGTTTATGGATCCAGCGTTTTTCACATTTCCCAGATCATAGATCTTCAGGTTCCTGTTAATCTTTCGAAGCTGGTAAAGCTTACTGCGAATATGGTTGGGGGCATCTTTGCTTCCCTTGATAAAGCCGTTGCTATCAACCGGGATTCCCATAAGGGCCACCTGATGTTTATCCAATTCACGAATGGGATGATCGGGTGTATGGACGGAGATATGGTGGCTGAAAGATTCCTTATTGTCCAGGTATTCGAATTCGGGCCTTTCCAGGCTAACGGGGTCGAAATATCCATTCAGGTCCATGGGGTACGATTCTTATGTTTTATTTTTTTGTGCGGGAAGCAGCTTTTTCAATTATTTCCCGACACTCTTCAAGTGTAAGCTCTTCAGGCTTGCTGCTTTTAGGAATCCGGTAGTTTTTCTTGTTAAAAGAGATATAAGGACCATAACGACCTTTGAGAATCAGCAATCCGGGCTCTTCATCAAACTGTTTAATGTTCCTGTTCTCCTCCTGTGCACGTTTTTCCAGGATAATCTCAATGCTGCGTTCTGGTTCAATGGTAAAGGGGTCGTCGGTTTTTGACAGGCTGTAGAACTTACTTTTATGTCGTACGTATGGGCCATATTTACCTACGCCGATTATCAGCTCCTCGTCTTCAAATTGACCCACGGTACGGGGCAGCTTGAAAAGTTCCAGCGCTTCTTCCAGGGTGATGGTTTCCAGGCTTTGACCCTTTAGAAGGCTTGCGAACCTGGGTTTTTCCTCATCACTTGCTTCCCCAATCTGGGCTATGGGCCCGAAACGGCCAATTTTTACACTAATGGGTTTTCCCGATTGTGGGTCCTCACCCAGCTTTTTTTCTCCCTTGGACCGTTCCGAGGTTTGGGTGGCTGTATCAACCTTGTTGTGAAAGGGTGTATAGAATCGTTCTATCATGCTTGGCCAATCCTTAGTCCCTTCTGCAATTTCATCGAATTCCTCTTCAACGGAAGCAGTAAAATTGAAGTTCATGATGTTCTGAAAGTTCAGCTCCAGGAAATCATTCACAATGATTCCTATATCAGTTGGAAACAGCTTCCCTTTCTCATAGCCATATTTCTCCTTAATCAGTTGCTCCGACAGAGTATCGCCTTCGAGGACCAGCTGCGCCATTTCGCGGTCAATACCCTTGCGGTCTTCTTTGACTACATATTCTCTATTTTGAATTGTAGAGATGGTTGGAGCATAGGTGGAGGGCCTTCCGATACCCAGCTCTTCCATTTTTTTAACCAGACTGGCCTCGGCATACCTGGCCGGCTGCATGCTTGTTTTTTCTGTGGCCTCAATCAGCTCACGGTTCAGCTTATCAGCATTTTTAACCGGAGGTAGTAAGCCTTTAGCTTCCTCTTCCTGTTCCTCATCCGTGGATTCCATATAGACTTTCAGGAAGCCATCAAATATCAGCACCTCTCCTGTGGCAACAAAGCGTTCGGGTGCCTCAGAGACCACAATGGAGATGGTGGTTTTTTCGAGCTGTGCTTCGCTCATCTGAGAGGCAAGGGTTCTTTTCCAGATCAATTCATAGAGCCGCTGTTCCTGCCTGCTGCCTCCGACTGATGACTGATCCATAAAGGTGGGCCGGATAGCTTCGTGAGCCTCCTGGGCTCCTTTAGCTTTGGTGGTAAAATTCCGGGTCTTCAGGTATTTTTCCCCAAAGGCCTCTTTGATTTTCCCTGCAGCAGTTCCAATGGCCAGCTTGGAGAGGTTGACAGAGTCGGTTCTCATATAGGTGATCTTTCCCGATTCATAAAGACGCTGTGCCACCGACATGGTCTGGTTGACAGAAAAACCTAGTTTTCGGCTGGCTTCCTGCTGAAGGGTGGAGGTGGTAAATGGAGGAGCAGGATTTTTTTTCATGGGCTTCTTCTCAACAGCATCCACCGTGAACTCACTGGTCTGACACTTGGCGAGAAATTCTCTGGCTTCATCCAGGTTATCGAATCGTTTCGAAAGCTCCGCTTTCATTTCGGTAAGTCCTCCGTTTCCGTTGGGAACAGAAAACTTCCCGGTGACACGAAAATACTTAAGGGGCTTAAACTTCTGAATTTCCCGTTCTTTTTCTACGATCAGTTTCACGGCTACTGATTGCACCCTGCCGGCGGAAAGAGAGGGCTTCACTTTCTTCCAGAGCAGCGGGGAGAGCTCGAATCCCACCAGCCGGTCGAGAACCCTTCTTGCTTGCTGGGCATTCACCAGGTGAGTATCGATATAACGCGGATTTTCCAGGGCCTTCAGAATGGCGTCCTTGGTAATTTCGTGGAAAACGATCCTCCTGGTCTTTTCTTTATCCAGCTTCAGCTCCTCGAACAGGTGCCAGGCGATAGCCTCTCCCTCCCTGTCCTCATCAGTGGCCAGCCATACCATGGATGAATCTTTGGCCAGGCTTTTCAGCTCCGAGACAATTTTTTTCTTATCGGCAGGGACAATGTATTGAGGAGCAAAACCTTCCTCAATATTTATCCCCAGGTTTTTCTTGGCCAGATCCCGGATATGGCCAAAACTGGATTTGACTGTATAGCCTTTACCAAGGAAGCGTTCAATTGTCTTTGCCTTGGCAGGTGATTCCACTATAACAAGATTCTCTATCATTTTCCTTTGATTCCTTCGTTTACAACTAGAACACAAAATAACCTAATATTTACTATTTTTGACCCAAAATCAAGCTGGCCATGGACAATAAACCCGGCAAAACTACAAAATATTTATACATCCTCTGGACACTATACACTCTTACGGTGCTATTGTTCATTGTAATCATGATTTTAATAGGCAATGGTAAAATGGGTTTTATGCCCGATTTTGCCAGGCTTGAGAATCCACAATCCAATCTGGCCTCCGAACTGATTACCGAGGATGGGGAGTTGCTGGGGAAGTATTTTATTGAGAACCGCTCTTATGTGGATTATGAGGATCTGGCTCCACACCTGGTGGATGCACTGGTGGGCACAGAGGATGTGAGATATTACAGGCACTCGGGGATTGATCTTCGAAGCCTGACACGGGTGGCAATCAAATCGGTTTTACTGGGCAAAGATGAAGGTGGCGGCAGTACCATTTCTCAGCAGCTGGCAAAAAACCTGTTTCCAAGGGATACCACCGTGAATAAAACAAAGATCGGGAGAACCCTCCACCTGGCAAGCAATAAATTTAAGGAGTGGAACACCGGGGTAAGGCTGGAAAGAAGCTATAGCAAAAATGAAATCATTGCCATGTACCTGAATACGGTTCCTTTTGGAGGTGAGTCTATTATAGGGATCAAGTCGGCCTCAAGGACCTTTTTCAATACCACACAGGATTCTCTAAGAATAGAACAGGCAGCCGTTCTGGTTGGGATGCTGAAAGCTCCTACAGCCTACAACCCCAGGATCAATCCGGAACGTTCCATAGTTCGCAGAAATACAGTTATCAACCAGATGGTGAAGTATGGGAGTTTAACTGAGGAGGTAGCCGACTCGGTAAAGTTGATACCCATCACAGTGGATTATAACCTGGCCAGTCACCTGACCGGCCATGCCAAGCATTTCAGAATATTTCTATCAAAATTTATGAATAGATCTGTACCTACTCCTCCTCGCGATGGAGCCGGAGTGCTGGCTTGGGAACGCTACAGAAGAGATTCATTACGCTGGGCCGACGACAAGCTCTATGGCTGGATCAATAAAAATTACAAACCAGATGGTACGCAGTATGATATTTACCGCGATGGGCTAAAGATATATACTACCGTAAATTATAAAATGCAGCAATATGCTGAAGAGGCTGTTGAGGCACAGATGAAGGATTACCTTCAACCCGAGTTTTTTAAAGAAAAGAAAGGAAGGGCCAATGCCCCCTTTGAACATATCTCCCGTGAGGAGAGTACACTGATCCTTAACCGTGCCATCAGGCAAACCGATCGTTACAGGTCCATGGCAGCCAGTGGTGTTCCCTGGGACTCCATTAAAATGTCCTTTAATGAGCCGGTTAATATGAAACTTTTTTCATGGAATGGTAACATTGATACCGTACTGACCCCCATAGACTCTATCCGCTATATGAAGCATATCCTGAGGGCAGGTTTTATGGCCATGGATCCGCAGAATGGTAATGTGAAAGCATTCGTTGGGGGACATAACTACCGTTATTTTCAGTATGAACATGTTTATCAGGGTCGCCGCCAGGTTGGATCTACCATAAAACCATTCTTATATCTTCTGGCCATGCAGGAGGGTTATTCGCCCTGCAATATGGTTCCCCTGGTAGCTACGACATTTCCGAACATTATTAACAATAAAGATACCACATACACCCCAAAAGCTCCGGGGCGTAATATTTTTGCAGGAAAGATGGTCTCCCTTAAATGGGGACTGGCCACCTCCCACAACTGGGTAAGCGCCTGGTTGTTTAAGAACTTCAATGCACAAAACATAATTGACCTCATGCGCAAAATGGGAGTGACCTCCTATATAGACCCGGTTCCCAGCATGATCTATGGTCCTTCCGACATCTCCCTGGAGGAAATGGTGGGAGCATTTAATACCTTCTCCAACGGAGGGGTTTATGTAAGTCCGGTTTATGTCACCCGCATAGAGGACAGGCATGGCAATATAATCTCCTCATTTCACCCGGTAGAGCAGGAGGCGATCAGCCAGGAGACTGCATATCTGATGCTTTCCCTGTTGAGAAATGTGGTGGATATGACCGGCAGATATAGGGGGGAATTCTATTCAGGGACCTCCAACAGGCTTCGCTTTAGATATGGGTTTACAGGAGAACTGGCCGGAAAGACGGGTACTACCCAGAACCAGAGTGATGGCTGGTTTATCGGACTTGCTCCCAGGCTTACTGCTGCCGCCTGGGTTGGGGGAGAGGATCGGGCCATTCATTTTGATAACCTCCTGCTTGGATCAGGAACCAATATGGCCCTCCCCATTTACGGTGAGTTTCTGAAACGGGTCTATGCCGACTCCACCCTTGGAATTACCATGGAGGATGATTTTGAGAGGCCCCTTGATTTCTATGTGGATATGGATTGTCCCAATATTAAGGAGGCCACAGGCAGCAGTATGTATGACGAATTTTAGGCCTCTTTAGCCAAAAAGGTATTTGGGGAGATCCTGGACTCTGTTTACTTCCACAATTTCAAGGCTGAAACGGCCCGGATCGATTCGTTTACGATTGAAAGCCGGCATCATGATTCTTTTCATGCCCAGCTTATCAGCTTCACCTAAACGCTGTTCTATCCTGTTTACCGGGCGGATTTCACCCGACAGGCCCACTTCCCCGGCAAAGCAGATATTGGGATCTACGGGAATATCCACTGTAGATGAGAGAATGGATGCCACCACTGCCAGATCGATGGCTGGATCATCCACCCGGAGTCCACCTGCAATATTGATATATACATCCTTACTGGCCAGTTTAAAGCTGGCTCTTTTTTCAAGTACAGCCAGTAGCATGCTCAGACGGCGTGTATCAAATCCAGTGGATGTACGCTGCGGGGTTCCGTAAACAGCCGTGCTCACCAGGGCCTGGACCTCAATAAGTATAGGGCGGATGCCTTCCACATTGGCAGCAATGGCAGATCCACTCAGATCCGGGGGTTGCTGGTTAATCAGCAATTCAGAGGGATTCAGTATTTCACGCAGCCCCTCACCTGTCATTTCAAACACTCCGATCTCAGATGTGGAGCCAAAACGGTTCTTAATGGACCGAAGGATCCTGTAAAGATGGTGTGTGTCACCTTCAAACTGAAGCACGGTATCGACGATATGTTCCAAAACCTTTGGTCCGGCAATACTGCCATCTTTCGTAATATGGCCAATGAGCACCACGGGCATATGGCTCTCCTTGGCGAGTCGTAGCAACTGCGCGGCACACTCTCTTACCTGGGAGATAGTTCCGGGAGCAGATTCAATGCTTTCGGAATAGAGGGTTTGTATGGAATCTATGATCAGAAGCTCCGGCCTGCTTTGTTTGATTTGTGTAATAAGGGCCTGTAGGCTTGTTTCTGCAAGAACCTGGCAATTTCCATTTCCTCCTCCCAGCCGGTCGGCCCGTAATTTGATCTGTTGCGGACTTTCTTCGCCCGACACATAGAGGGTTTGTTTATCAATCTGAAGAGCTACCTGCAGGGCCAGTGTTGATTTTCCGATCCCCGGTTCACCACCAATCAGAACCACGGATCCCGGAACAATTCCGCCCCCAAGGACCCGGTTGAATTCCCCATTTTTCAGGTCTATGCGAGAGACAGGTGCAGCAGCCACTTCTTCCAGTTTTTGCGGCAGGGCATGATCTCTCCTTTCTGACATACCCGAACGGATCGGGCCTTTGTAAATTTTTTGTTCCACATAGGTGTTCCATTCTCCACAGGCATTGCAACGGCCAATCCATTTGGCTGATTCAGCACCACAACTCTGGCACACATATACCGATTTGATTTTAGCCATTTAGGGATTATTTTTGTCAATAATGGAAGTGCTGGAATATCCTTTTAGCAGGGGAATGGTTTCTACCCGACCTCCCCTGGAGGTGACTTCCGGGTATCCCACAATATCCTCTACCTTGTAGTCGCCGCCCTTAACCAGTATATCTGGTTCAAGCTCAGAAATCAGCTTCAAGGGGGTCTCCTCTTCAAATACAATAATGTAATCCACAAATGCCAGGGCTCCTAACACCTCAGCCCGGGCCTCCTGACTATTGATAGGTCTGCCGGGCCCTTTGAGTAAGGTGACAGATGCATCGCTGTTCAGCCCCACAACAAGCAGATTTCCCAGCTCCCTTGCCCTGGAGAGATAATACACATGGCCCCTGTGCAGAAGATCGAAGCAGCCATTGGTGAAAACAATTTTATTCTCGCTTCGGAATTTGGTATTAAAGTGGTTCACCGCTGCATCCAGGGTAATGATCTTTTTTGCGATCTGTTCGTAGGTGAGCATTTCAGGAATTGTTTGTATGCGGGATTTTTTTTCGGGAGAGCATCAACACAATATAAGATATGGCTCCCAGGAGTATGGTAAGCAGAGAGTTTGATTCATGCGCAAGAATGGCATAAGCGCTTCCGGTCTCCAGTGAGAAATCGTAGACGAACATCAAGCCCCTGGAGGTAATCCAGTGATAGGCTCCGAAGCCGGCTGTAACTGGTGCAGACATGCCAAGCCCTCCGATCACCAGTAAAAACATACCATCGATAAAGCTTAGTCCGGAGAGCTCCTCAAGAGCGAATACCACCACCCAGGTCATCATGATATAGAGGGACCAGATGAGTACGGAATGGAGCAAAAACTCCCATTTCCGCTTCATCCTGTATATGGTCTTCAATCCACCCAGCACACCAATAAGAATATCTTTGATTTTACGGATCAACGAAAAGCGGGCCAGCTTCTTTCTGAACAGGTAGATGAGTAATATAATGAGAAGAATAGATACTGCCAGGATCAGCCAGAGCATGAGGGTGCCTCCGAAGACCTCTGTAAACTTTTGCTGCAAGGGTCCATATACCTGTTCACCAAAAAAGGCTCCAAACTTGTCCATCCAGCTGAACAAGAGCACCAGCAGGATCAGCATTAACATCAGAAGGTCCACCACCCGCTCAACAATCACGGTCCCAATAAGCGAATCAACAGGGATTTTCTCCCTGTTTCCCAGTGTGACACACCTGGTAAGCTCACCCAGCCGTGGTAAGGCAAAGTTGGAAATGTAGCCTACCATTAAGGAGTGATAGGTATTTTTAAATGATGGTTTGAAGCCAAGCGGCTCTATGAGCAGCATCCATCTTCGTGCCCTGCTGAAAAAGGAAATGAAGGCAAATAAAAGGGAAAGACCGATCCACCAAAAATTGACTTTTTGAAGGATTTTTGCCAGTTCATCAAAGGCCACCCCCCTGAAGGCAAAATAAAGCAAGAGAATTCCAAGCGCCAGGAAGGCGGCAATTTTCAGAATTTGAAACAGGGTTTTTTTCAAAGGAAGGATCAGTTTAGCTTGTTGGAGTCGGTATCGGGGAAAATCAATACTGGTTTAAAGGATTTTGCCTCTTCGAACTCCATGGAAGCATAGGAGATAATGATAATAATATCTCCAACGGCAACTCTTCTGGCCGCAGGCCCGTTCAGGCATATTTGACCGGTTCCACGCTGGCCTGTAATGACATATGTTTCCAGTCGCTCCCCATTGTTGATGTTGACTATCTGAACTTTCTCATTTTCAATAAGATTAGCAGCATCCATCAGGTCCTCATCAATGGTAATGCTACCCACATAGTTCAGATCAGCCTCAGTGACTGTAACCCTGTGAATCTTCGATTTTACAACTTCAATATGCATGGCTCCTTATTACTTCACAAATTTAATCAAAATTCAGATTATCTATTAACCTCACCTCTCCTAAAAGAACAGCCAGACAAGCTACTTTGTTCAGCTTCTCGTCCCACTCATCAATCGACATAAGCCCTTTATCTTCAACAATTTCAAAGTACTCCAGGTCCAGAGCACTTTGCTTTTCAAACTGAAGATTCACCCATTCTTTCACTTGCAATGGATTTAGTGTCTCCTTTTTCTCCCGGGCCTTTACCAGGGTTTCATAGATAAAAGGTGCCAATTTTCGTTCCTCTTTGCTTAGACTGGTGTTCCGGGAACTCATAGCCAGACCATCGTTTTCTCTGATAATGGGGCAAGAAACGATGATCAGATTCAGATCCAGAATCTCAACCAGTCGGCGTATAACCACCAGTTGTTGAAAGTCTTTCTGTCCAAAATAGGTTCGATGGGGGCGAATCAGTAAAAAAAGTTTGCTGACTATCTGAGCAACACCATTGAAGTGGCCCTGCCTGTGCTTGCCCTCCATCACCTTATCAAGATTCCCCAGGTCAAAGATCTGCGTATCCTCTTCAGGGTACATTTCTTTTACTGAGGGAACAAATACGAGGTCGGCCTCCAGTTGACGAAGCAGCTCCAGATCCTGGTCCAGGGTTCTGGGATAGTGGTCGAGGTCTGAGGGATCATTGAATTGAGTGGGATTTACAAAAATGGTCACAACCACAATATCATTTTCAGCTCTTGCCTTTTCAACCAGGGACATATGTCCCTGGTGGAGTGCTCCCATGGTGGGGACCAGGCCAATAGTTTTCCCCTCGTTTTGTAATGAAAGGAGGTGCCCGGTAAGATCAGTTTTGGTTCGGTATACAATCATGCAACTGGAAGCCCAGTACAGTTAGATAGAACGGTAGAAATTCGTGTAGGGAAAGATGGATGATCTCGGTGATGGGGGTATCATTATAAAAAGAAAAAAGGTATTATTTGTTT
>PVMS01137991.1_pt1 | contig 12758 bp, 11 predicted proteins | sample 1853461 | NCBI WGS metagenome assembly PVMS01 (sample SAMN08582032, study PRJNA380276) | Marine sediment metagenome, whole genome shotgun sequencing project. | isolation source: ocean sediment barecode stripped | collected 2017 | reverse complement strand
TTGGATATTTCCACACAGGCATTATGATCGGCTTTTGTTAAAGCCGATCATAATGCCTGTGTGGTAATATATTTAAAGATGGTCCGGATGTATCTTTAAATGGATCTCCAACAGTATCACCAACTACAGCAGCTTTATGTGCTTCCGAACCTTTGAAATATTTTTGTCCGTTGATTTCAACACCTTCTTCGAACAATTTTTTAGCATTATCCCAAGCGCCGCCGGCATTGGATTGAAATATTGCCATTAACACACCGGATACTGTAACACCGGCTAATAAACCACCTAAAGTCTCTGCACCAAAAATAAAGCCAACTGCAACAGGTGTTAATATTGCTAACATTCCCGGCAACACCATTTGTCGTATAGCAGCTGTAGTGGATATTTCCACACAGGCATTATGATCGGCTTTTGTTAAAGCATTGTCAAAAACCTTCTTTTCATCAGCATTTGCTTTATCCATATCCGAATCATATTTTTTCATAATTTTTAATGCTGCAGCTAACTCCGGTATCTCTTTGAATTGTCTGCGTACTTCTTCAATCATAGCCATTGCTGCACGCCCAACGGCACCCAATGCAAGTGATGAAAATAGGAAAGGTAACATCGCGCCAACAAAAAGCCCTGCCATTACACTGGCATTTGTTATATCAATATTTACTACCGCTGCACTTTCTTCAATTCCTGACGCAATACGAGTAACAAATATTGATGTGCGGAATGCTGCAAAAAGAGCAAGTGCTGTTAGTGCAGCTGAACCGATTGCAAATCCCTTACCAATAGCTGCTGTAGTATTACCTACGGCATCAAGTTTATCGGTACGGCTACGTACTTCTTTGGGCAATCCCGCCATTTCGGCGATACCGCCGGCATTGTCAGAAATTGGACCATACGCATCTACTGCTAATTGGATTCCGGTATTAGCCAACATTCCTAAAGCAGCCATCGCAATTCCATACAATCCTGCAAAATGAAAAGATGCCATAATCGCAATCGCGATAATTAAAGTGGGAATTGCAGTTGATTGCATTCCAAAACCTAATCCTGCAATAATATTTGTGGCTGCGCCGGTTAAAGATTGTTTACTAATTGATTTTACGGGTATAGTGTCAGTCCCGGTATAAAATTCTGTTACTGTACCAATTCCAATACCTGCCGCTAAACCAACCAAGGTTGCAAAGAACACGCCCAAGCTTGTATATCCGATACCACCCAGAACAAAATTGCCAGGCAAAAGAGCATTGATTATAAAATACATTACAATTACCATAATGGCAGATGAGCCAAAATGTCCTCGATTTAGTCCCTTTTGAGGATTGCCGCCCTCCTTAACAGAAACTAAAAACGTACCAATGATTGAAACAATTACACCGGCACCTGCTATTAACAATGGAAGCAAAACAAAATCTAAATCAAACTTGCCGGCTGCTAATATACTTGCACCCAAAATCATAGAACCAATAATTGATCCGACATAAGATTCAAAGAGATCTGCGCCCATACCGGCTACATCACCAACATTATCACCGACATTATCGGCAATTGTTGCAGGATTTAAAGGATGATCCTCTGGTATTCCGGCTTCTACTTTACCTACTAAATCAGCGCCGACATCAGCAGCTTTAGTATAAATTCCGCCACTTACACGTGCAAACAATGCTATAGAAGAAGCACCTAAAGAAAATCCTGAAATAACATTTAAAACAGTAATAATATTATCAAAATGTGATTGGTAAAAAAGAAACAAACTACCAAGACCAATTACTCCTAAACCCACAACGCTTAATCCCATAACAGAACCACCCACAAATGCTACTTCTAAACCTTTTGTTAAACTGGTTCTTGCTGCATGGGTCGTACGATTATTAGCTTTGGTCGCAACTTTCATTCCGATGAAACCTGCCAGTCCCGATGCCAATGCACCAACAACAAAGGATAAGGAAATCAAAATGCTGGAGTCGGCATTTCCATAATTTACAAAACCCAACAAAAGAGCCACCGCAAATACGAATATTGACAATATCTTGTACTCTGCTTTTAAAAAAGACATTGCTCCCTCAGCGATACTACGCCCGATCATTTTCATAGCATCAGTACCTTCATCTTGCTTAATAATCCACCGGGACTTCCAAAAGCTATATAGCAAAGCTATAATACCGGAAAGAATTACCAAATAAATCATATTCACATTATCCATTCCTTACCTCTTCGGTTTTTTCAATTCTATTGAATTTGTTCATTGTTGCATTAATTCCATTATTTAGGATACTCATTGCTGCATCTGCTGCTTGTTGCACCATTTCTTCAGCAATTTGCTGATCTTGTTTGCGGAAAGACTTTAACACATATTTTTCAGCAGGTCTTTTATGATCATCAGCTTTTATGCCGAAACGTATACGGGGAAATCTGTTTTCATTTAACTGATAAATAACTGATTCCATACCACGATGGCATCCGTCACCACCTTTTGGACGTATGCGTAACGTTCCTAAGCTTAGATCAACATCATCAACAATTAGATATAAGTTTTCCAATTCAATATTCCACTTATCTAACACCTGCCGAACTGCAAGCCCACTACGATTCATTCCTGTTGTGGGCTTTATCAGAATAATATCCTTGTTGCGATCTTCGGCATATACATAATCACCTTTACCGGGTTTAAATGAAATATTCATCCGTTTAGCAAGTTCATTGACTACCCAAAAACCGGCATTATGCTTAGTTGATGAATATTCATCACCAATATTTCCGAGACCAACGAATACAACCATTACTGATCGATTGCTTCCTTTTGTTTATCAGTTTTGGCAGTTTCCTTTGTAGCAGCGCCTTCAAGTGGTTTTCCTTCAGTTGGTTCTCCTTCAGTTGGTTCTCCTTCGATTGGTTCTCCTTCAGTCGGTTCTTCTTCAGCTTCAGCCAGTTCTTCTTCAGTCGGGATATCCGGTTCAAGCGATTCTTCTCTCGGAGGAATGATCGCTAATACATCCATATCTTCGGCTATCATGATCTCGATCTTCTCGTCGACTTTAAGCTCACCAACAGTCATGACATGATTCATCTCAAAATCTGTTACATCAACCACAATATGCTCCGGAACATCAGAAGGTAAACAACTGATTTCTATTGTATTTAGATTTTGTGTCAATATACCGCCTTCTTTAACACCTTCGGCAGTTCCTTCCAAAACAATTGGGACAGAAATGGTAATTTTTTCATCGCGGCGAACACGCATTAAATCAATGTGAATTATTTCATCACTTACCGGATGATATTGCACTTCTTTAATCATCACATATTGCGTCTTTTCGTTTAAATCGACTTCAAAAATATGATGTCCGGAATGGATCGCCTTTCTAAATACTTTTTTATCTATTGCTAAATTTATATTGTCTTCACCGGTATAATAAAAATTAACAGGAATTTTACCTTCCTTACGCATTGCTCTTGCTACTTGCGAACCGGGTTGTTCCCGCTTCATGACTTCCAGTTTTTCGTATTGTGCCATTTCAATAACTCCTTTACATTAAAATTTAAATAATTCACTAACGGATTTACCGCTATGAATCCTACTTATCGCCTCAGCGAAAATTTTTCCTACCGATATTATAGTAGTATTTGGTAATAATTTTTCTTTTGGGATTGTAACTGTATCAGTAAATATAAATCTGCTGATCGGCGATTTTTTCAATTTCTCAACAGCATCGCCCGATAGTAATGCATGTGTTCCTACCATGCTTACAGAAAGCGCACCTTTTTCCATCGCTTTTTCAGCGGCATTAATCGCTGTTCCGGCTGTATCTATAATGTCATCTATAATCAAGACATGTTGATTGTTGAGTTCACCGATTAAATGTACCGCTTTTGAGCGATTGTGGCCTGTGCGCCGTTTCTCGATTAATGCAAAATTCATACCAAGCCGCTTTGCGTACGCCTGACTCATTGCAGCAGATCCTACATCCGGAGACAATACCACCGTTTTTTCAGGATCTAAACCAATCGCTTTAATCTCTTCCAATAGTACTAATCTACTATATAGCGCATCAAAGGGAACCTTGGCAAAGCCTTGAATCTGAGTTGAGTGTAAATCCATTGAGATAATTCTACCAGCGCCCATCACAGAAAATATATCGACCATGACACGGGCTGAAATAGGAACGCGTGGTTTGTCTTTTCTATCCTGCCTACTGTAACCAAAATACGGGATAACAACTGTTACACGTTCAGCCGATGCTCTAACAGCTGCATCAATCATTAACGCCAGCTCAATGATATTTTCTGCAGGGCTATTTGTCGACTGAATGAGATAAACATCGCGACCGCGAATATTTTCTTCAAATTTTACCCATATTTCACCATCGGCAAATGTCTTTATAGACATTTCACCTAATGGCTTCCCAATATTTTCAGCTATTTTTTTAGCCAGTTCAGGATTACTACGACCGGCAAATATTTTTAATTTACTATTTTTCATAATTATGCTGGGGAGCAGGGATTCGAACCCCGATCGCCAGGACCAAAACCTGGTGTCCTGCCATTGGACGACTCCCCAAAGCTTTTGGGATGTTAACTACAACAATCTAAATATTGGTCGGTCTGGTTAGGAAGGTATGATACTGTTTTTGGAAATGAGACTCGGCCTGTTTCGCTTCGGCTTCATCGTCATATATTCCAAACACAGTCGAGCCGCTTCCCGACAAACTGGCATAACTCGCACCGGCCTCCAATAGGCCTTTCTTAATATCACCAATTTTTGGATATGTTGGAATCACAATCCGTTCAAAATCATTATCAAATATCGTTTTTGAGAGATTATTTCCCTCTAAAAAGTCCGCAAAGTTAGGTCTATCAGTATCTTCCTTCAAGTGTTTTTTCAATGCTTTATAGGCCCACGCTGTACTAATAAAAATATCGGGGATCACTAATAAATAAAATCCATCAACCGACTTATAAATTGGTGAAAGAACATCACCGATTCCATCTCCTATTTGAGTACCTCCCGATATAAAAAATGGGACATCTGCTCCAATTTTTACCGCTATCTCCGATAGCTCTCTATTGTTAAGCGGCAAATCATATAATTCTCTCAATCCCTTCAACACAGCCGCTCCGTCGCTTGAACCGCCACCTAACCCCGCACCGGAAGGAATCATTTTATTCAATGTTATGGAAACTCCATCAATTTCAGGAAATTGTTTCTTTACCGCCTGGTAAGCCTGGACACAGGTATTACTTTCATCGGTTGGAATTTTTAAATCGTCTATTATAATATTCCAGTCTCTTGATTGTTTCTCAAGCAATACTGTATCGTGAAACTCAAGCTCTTGGAACACCGTATGTATATTATGAAGTCCGTCATCGCGCTGATCTTTAACTTGTAGGCCAATATTAACTTTGGCGTGAGCTTTTAGATCAATTGAATTCATATTGTTTATTTGGAAAGTGTTACTATTGCCTGCGAAGCCCAGCCACCCCCAGCGCCAATTGCACCTAAATGGTCAACGGTTGTTACTTTTACTGATATCAGATCTATCGGAATTCCGATTGTTTTAGCTAAATTTTCTCGTATTTGTAAAATATATTTCTTTAATTTGGGTTTTTGAATAATAACAATACTATCAATGTTATTAATTGTATAACCCTCAGATAAAACCATGTTAATAGATTCCGAAAGGAGATCTAAACTATTTGCATCTTTCCATTTTTTATCATCACTTGGGAAATAATCACCAAGGTCGCCCAAACAAGCTGCGCCAAATACCGCATCAATGATAGCATGCGTAAGTGCATCTCCATCAGAATGGCCGACAGAACCTTTTTCGCACGGAATTTCTACACCGGCAATAATTAATTTTCTGTTTCCAGCTAATTGATGCACATCGTAGCCTATCCCGGTTCTAATCATTATATCTCTCCAATATTAATTCGGCAAGCTTCCAGTCATTTTGGGTTGTTATCTTAAAATTTTCCGTATCACCTTTCACAACAACAATTGAATAATTTAATGATTCCAGTAGCGTTGCCTCATCGGTAACCTGAATCTTATTCTCTTTTGCATAAGATAACGCCTTAATTAATTGACTTCGATGGAATACTTGCGGGGTTTGAGCCAACCAAATCGTTTCTCGGGGGAGTGTTCTTTTTATACGGTTGTCGTTGGGATTAACCTCTTTTACTGTATCAAGTGAGGACATTGCAGCAACAGCCCCATCGTTGTTTTCACAAGCACTTATAGTTTTTTTTATCAAATCGACAGAAACGAAAGGTCTTGCTGCGTCATGGATACAGAATGTTCCACAGTCAGCCGATAATTCTTTAATCCCTGCCATGACAGAATCTTGCCGCAATTTTCCACCAACAATAATTTTTATTTCAGGGATTTGGTTAAACTTTCTTACTTTCGATGCTATGGTTTTTATTAAATCTTCAGGGACTACCAATACTATTTCATCAATTAAATCACACTCCATAAACCGCTGTAACGAATACAAATATAACGGTTTAGCTCCTAGTTGCTTGATCTGTTTCTTTTCACCAAATCTCAGACCGGAACCTGCAGCTACAATAACTGCTCCTATTTTATATTCTTTAGACATCGCTAAATAATTAACATTGCGTCACCGTAACTTAAAAAGCGATAGTCATTTTTCTTGGCTTCTTTATATGCTTTTAATATTAAATCGAGACCTGCAAAAGCACTTACCATCATTAATAACGTACTCTGTGGTTGATGAAAATTTGTAATCATAGCATCGATCATTTGAAATTTATATGGAGGATAAATAAACTTATCGGTCCAGCCTCGTTTTGGACTGACTTGAAACCCGGATACAGCCACCGTTTCGATGGCACGTACCGTTGAGGTGCCAACCGCTATTACCTTTCTGCGCCTTTTGCGAGTGTTATTTATTGCCATCGCCGCCTCAAGCGACACTTCAAAATATTCTGAATCCATTTGGTGGCGATTTAAATCTTCGACTTGTACCGGGCGGAAAGTTCCTAATCCTATATGTAAAGTAACTGTTTCTTTTTTTACGCCTTTGCGCTCAATTTTATCTAGTAATCCCTGAGTAAAATGTAGTCCTGCGGTAGGGGCTGCCACAGCTCCTCTTTTATCAGCATACACGGTCTGATAACGAATTTTATCTTTTTTCTCAGGTTCGCGCTTAATATATGGAGGTAACGGCGAAATACCGATTCGATCAATTACAGAATATATATCATCTCCTTCATATTCAAATCTGACAACACGCCCACCGGAAACTGTATTATCGATCACATCGCAAAACACATTTGGCGCTAATTCCAATTTATTACCGATTCGTACTTTGCGCGCGGGGCGAACCATTACTTCCCATAAATTTTCATTTAATTCTCGCAATAAGAACACCTCTACCTTTGCTTCTGTTTTATCGTTTGTCGCAAATAAACGCGCTGGAAATACGCTTGTATGATTTACCAGCAATAAGTCATTTTTACGCATGTAATCCGTTACTTCAAAGAATTTCTTATGTTCTATTTCGCCCGTATCACGATGCAATACTAATAATTTAGATTGATCGCGACGTGGCACTGGATATTCTGCGATATACTTACTTGGCAGTGAATATGTAAAATCCGCTAATTTATATTTTTTCTTTTTTTCAATCATTAAAAAATCCCCGTTGTAATTGTTTTTGATTTTTCCCCAATAGTTTAAAGGCTTTCTCTTGGGCTATTCGCCCTCTGGAGGTCCGTTGCATAAATCCTTCTTTTATTAAAAACGGTTCATATACATCTTCGATAGTAGTCGAATCTTCACCTATAGCAACAGCTAATGAGCTTATTCCTACCGGTCCTCCGTCAAATTTATCTATTAACGTTGCTAATATGCGTCGGTCCATTTCATCCAATCCTATTTCGTCAATCCCAAGCGTAGTAAGCGACTTTTTAGCTATATCTTTATTTATCTTACCATTCGCTTTAACCTCGGCATAATCTCTCGTGCGGCGCAATATCCGGTTAGCTATTCGCGGTGTCCCACGTGACCGACGGGCGATTTCCCATGTACCATCATCATCAATCTCTATCTCTAAAATTCCTGCTGAGCGTTGCACGATATGAAATAAATCTTCATCACTATAATAATCAACTCTTAGTACAACACCAAAGCGATCGCGTAATGGTGATGTTAAATTTCCTAGGCGTGTTGTTGCTCCAACAAGCGTAAATTGTTCTAAATTTAACTGTACACTGCGGGCTCCCGGACCCTTGTCTATCAAAATATCGATACGGAAATCTTCCATAGCTGAATATAAATATTCTTCGACAACGCTATTCAATCGATGTATTTCATCGATAAAAAACACATCACGATGCTCTAAGTTTGTTAACATCCCGGCCAAATCGCCTGCGCGATCCAAAACAGGCCCCGATGAAGGGCGAATGTTTACACTTAATTCTTTGGCAACAATATTCGCTAACGTGGTTTTACCAAGCCCTGGTGGTCCAAACAACAGTACGTGATCAAGTGCTCCCTCTCTTTTATTGGCAGCTTCAATATATACCATTAAGCTTTCTACCAATTCTCTTTGACCGATAAAATCATCAAAATGTGAAGGTCTAAGTGTTTTTTCAACAGTTAAATCATCATCATTGGGAATGGGGTCGGTCATATGTAATTCGTTAATCATGCGAAATAAGTAAAAAACGTATATATTGAGGGCGTGAAAATACTACTTGGTTTCAAGGTTTTCCAAATATTGAGTGAAAAAAACCAGAGGTATTATCAAATAAAGAATGAAATCGATATTATAAAGATTATTTATTAAAGATTTTTCCCGGAATAGATTTAATAATAGACATTATTATCCATCAATATTATTGTATAAAAATCCCTTTTCCCAAAACCAAACAAGTCTATTTGAAATTGTTTTACTCAATTGAGGCTATCCTATCTTACCTTTTAAAAATTTTCCTGTATACGATTTAGAATGTTGTACTAAATCCTCCGGTACTCCGGTAAACATCACTTCACCACCCGCATCGCCGCCCTCAGGGCCAAGGTCAATCACCCAATCTGCACACTTGATAACATCTAAATTATGCTCAATAACAATTACCGTGTTACCACGATCGACCAATGTCTGAAGTACCGTTAATAACATCTTTACGTCTGCGAAATGAAGTCCAGTAGTTGGTTCATCTAAAATATAAACCGTTTTATCGCTTCCAACTTTGGATAATTCCGTAGCTAATTTAACCCTTTGCGCTTCACCACCTGATAGCGTTGTCGCTTGCTGTCCAAGACGAATATAGCCCAACCCAACCTCACATAATGTAGTCAATTTTCTATATACTGATGGAATATTCTTAAAGAATTTCAATGCTTCCTCCACCGACATAGCAAGTACCTCGGCAATATTTTTACCTTTATATTTTACTTCAAGCGTTTCGCGATTATACCGTTTCCCTTTACAGACTTCGCAAGTAACATAAACATCCGGGAGAAAATTCATTTCAATTTTTATTATTCCGTCACCCTGACATGCTTCACAGCGTCCGCCTTTCACATTAAAGGAAAATCTTCCCGGTTTATAACCTCTTAATTTTGATTCGGGGAGCTGTGAAAACAAATCGCGGATAAAAGTAAAAACACCGGTATATGTTGCCGGATTTGAGCGAGGCGTACGTCCGATTGGTTTTTGATCTATATCGACTACTTTATCTAAAAATTCTAAACCATTAATAGATTTATACTGCAATGGATATTTCCTTGCCTTATGCAAATCGCGCGCTAAAATCTGGTATAAAGTTTCATTAACAAGTGTGCTCTTACCGCTTCCCGACACCCCGGTTACAACAATAAATTTGCCAAGCGGAAAATCAACATTAATATTTTTTAGATTATTACCTTCAGCGCCTACAATCCTTAAGTTTTTATTGATCCCCTGTCTGCGTGTTTTCGGTAAAGATATTTCTTTCTTACCTGTCAAAAATTGTGCGGTGATTGACTCGTCACATTTTAACAAATCTTGAGGATTTCCTGAAAATATAATTTCACCACCATGTTCACCGGCTCCTGGTCCTATATCAATAATATGATCGGAAGCTTCCATTGTTTCTTGATCGTGCTCAACAATCAAAATTGAATTACCTAAATCTCTTAATGCTTTTAACGTACTTAATAATCTTGTATTGTCGCGCGGATGCAATCCGATTGAAGGCTCATCCAACACATATAATACGCCAACCAATTGTGATCCAATCTGCGTTGCAAGGCGAATACGTTGATTTTCACCACCGGAGAGCGTTGTTGCCGATCTTTCAAGTGTAAGATAGTCTAAGCCTACATTAACAAGAAACCCCAGTCTTTCGGAAATTTCCATTAATATTTGCTCAGAAATTATTTTTTCAGTTTCGTTTAAATCTAAACCCTGTATATATGTTAAAATAGACCGAATACTCATATGCGAAATTTCACCGAGATTCTTACCACCAACCGTAACTGCTCTGCTTTCTTTTTTTAATCGTGCTCCATTACATTCAGGACAGGGTTGCATGCGCATATATTGTTCAATCCAGGCACGAATGTGAGATGATTGTGTTTGCTTATAGCGTCGCATAAGATTATTGAGTGTTCCTTCCCATCCTCCACGATACGTCCCCGTCCATCTCTCAGAAGTGTAAGTCATTTCAAATTGATTACTACCGGTCCCATAAAGTAAAATTTCTCGTACAGCAGGATCAATTTTATACCAAGGTGTTGTGAAACTTAATTTATAGTGTTTCGCCAAACTTTTTAAGATACTGCCATACCAATTTCCGCGCGGCTGCTCGCCAAGCGGCGCGATAGCGCCTTGAATTAGCGATTTCTTTTTATCCGGTACTACTAATTCTGGATCAATTTCCATTTTTGAACCAAGACCATCACAGGTTGGGCATGCTCCATATGGAGAATTAAACGAGAACATCCTTGGAGTTAATTCTTCCATCGAGACCTCGCAATGCGGACAGGCAAAATGTTCGCTAAACAAATGGTCTTTGTCAGGCAACTCATGGACTAAAATCAATCCGGAGCCAATCTTCAGTGCCAATTCAATAGACTCAGTTAGCCGCTCGTGATAATCGCCTTCGAGTACTAAGCGATCTACTACAACTTCTATTATGTGTTTCTTGTTTTTTGTTAAAGATATTTTTTCATCAAGGTTTTTCAACTTACCATTAACGCGAACACGTAGAAAACCTTCTCTTTTTATTTCCTCAAATACTCCTTTGTGTTCTCCTTTTCTACCACGGACGACCGGTGCCAAAATATAAATCCGTAAATCATTTTTAAACTTTTTAACCGTGTCTACAATATGCTGTACGGTTTGGCGCTGAATCGGTCGACCACAAATCCAACAATGCGGTTTACCGATGTGTGCATAGAGCAAGCGAAGATAATCGTGGATTTCTGTAACAGTCCCAACTGTGGAGCGTGGATTGCGGGCAGCTGTTTTTTGTTCGATTGAAATCGCCGGCGATAAACCCTCAATATAATCCATGTCCGGTTTCTCCATCAAGCCAAGGAATTGGCGGGCGTAAGAAGAGAGCGATTCTACATAGCGCCTTTGTCCTTCAGCATAAATTGTATCGAAAGCCAACGACGATTTACCTGAACCAGACAAGCCGGTAATTACAACTAATTTATTACGAGGAATATCTAAATCAATGTTTTTTAGGTTGTGCTGCCGTGCACCACGAATGATGATTTTATCAGAAATAGTTTTCATAAATTATTATCGAATTTTGTTATTATGCTCAAAAAACAAACTGAAATTTACCTTTTATCTAAATTCTTTCAAAAACTGTTTCTCAATTTTTATATAGAACTTTTATTAGATGATATTGTAAATATTTTATATTGAATTGGTGAAATATTATGCTGAACATCCCAAATTGATGTAATTTCCAACATGAACTCACTGCAGAATCATATATTAATCGCCATGCCACATATGGTTGACCCATACTTTGGCAAAGCAGTGGTTTACATTTGTGAACATACTAAGGACGGTGCAATGGGACTTGTTATCAACCGACCATTTTTAGAACCGGACCTCAAGAAACTTTTCACGGAAATTTATGAAGACAATGAGAATATCCTAAAAATCGTCCCGACTGTACATTTTGGTGGTCCCATTATGATTGAACGCGGAATCGTTTTACATAGTACAGATCATACAGTTGCAGAATCAGTAAATATTTCTGATAAAATTGCAATGACAAGCCATAAAGATATTTTAAGCGATATATCAAAGAAAAAAGGACCTGTGCGTTTTAAACTTTTTTTAGGACATTCCGGTTGGAGTGGCGGACAATTAGAAAAAGAAATCGAGCGCGGTGATTGGCTGTTGCAAAACACTACACCTGATTTTATTTTTGACGTACCGGAAAAGTATATGTGGGGACAAGCTGCTCGCACTCTAGGTGTTGAAACTAATGATTCTACTGGCATAAGCGGTCACGCTTAAACGACCCGATGTCATTACCTGTCCGGCGTAGCCTTAGAGCAGACGGGCAATCTCACTCCATTAGTGTTAAAACCATCAAGGTTTTTAAAATCTTGATGGTTAGAGAATACCTGAGTAATATTATTCGTAGAGACGTTGCATGCAATGTCTCTACTGTTTTATCATTTTCCCGGATACATTTGTGAAAATCCATAAACATTTTAAATAAATTCCACACCAAGTGCGGAATGACATATAATTTTTAGTTTCTATTCCGTAATTTTC
>PVMS01181495.1_pt1 | contig 12760 bp, 8 predicted proteins | sample 1853461 | NCBI WGS metagenome assembly PVMS01 (sample SAMN08582032, study PRJNA380276) | Marine sediment metagenome, whole genome shotgun sequencing project. | isolation source: ocean sediment barecode stripped | collected 2017 | reverse complement strand
TCTTACAGAAAACTTCTTACAATTTTATTATTTAAAGATTTATAAGCATCTTATGAGCATTTAGATTTAAATTTTTGTAAGGTTGCAATCAGTTCAAATCCTTCCTCTTGAATTTTAGATTGCAAACTTACAAAAATTTAAATCTAAATGCTCATAAGATGCTTATAAATCTTTAAATAATAAAATTGTAAGAAGTTTTCTGTAAGAACGACTTAAGGTTTTGAAACTAAATAAATTGAAAAAAACAGCTATAATTTTTAGGTGTATCTTTCAACAAGTGTAAGCGCAATTGAGTTTGTAAAACTTAGTGATTTAAAAGAAATAGAAGGGAATTATGAATATTCAATACCTGAAAATACCGATTTGGCAAAATATAAATTTGTGGATATTTGATGTGTAGATTTTTTTGGTAAGTTTTGGTCATGCTAAATTAAAATTATTGAAAAAAAACTTGTATAATGAAAAAATGTAATTACATTTGTCGCAACAAAACAATAAAAAATGAGAAATAAGTTTAACAAAATGTGTTGTATGATGTGTAATTTTTACGCAGAGGATACTATTGTTTAAAACTAAAAAATATAAACAAAAAAAGCCTCTGAAATTTCAGAGGCTTTTTTAATTTAAAAAATGAGTAAAATGAATTTAAAATTCCAAAAAATAATGTGTAACTGTTGTTGTATGCATATGATGTGTAGTATGATGAAATGGTATTACCCAAATTGAATGGAATAAAAAAATCAACCTGATTTAAGTCCCTTTGGTAATATCTCAAACCAAAGGGACTTTTTTATTTCAATAATAGCAATTAAAAATATATTAAATGAGTACTCAAAAATTTTCAACACAAGCATTACACGCAGGACACGATACAAATTTAACATTGGGTACAAGAGCTGTCCCTATTTATCAAACAACCTCGTACGTATTTAACAATTCCGAACATGCAGCCAATTTATTTTCATTGGCAGAGCCGGGGTTTATTTATACACGTTTAAATAATCCGACAAATGATATATTGGAACAACGTTTAGCTGCTTTGGATGGCGGAGTTGGAGCTGTGGTCTTTGCTTCGGGAACATCAGCAATTTCAACGGCCTTATTAACGTTGTTACAAGCTGGTGATCATATAGTTGCTTCAAGTACATTGTATGGAGGAACTTATAATCTGTTGAATGTAACTTTACCGAGATTAGGAATTACCACCACATTTGTTGATGCATCAAATCCTCAAAATTTTAAAGAGGCAGTTCAGGAAAATACACGTGCGGTTTTTATTGAATCCATAGGGAATCCAAAATTAGATGTTTTAGATATTGAAGCGATTGCCGGGGTGTCACAAGAAAGTAAAATTCCTCTGATAGTTGATAATACTGTTGCAACGCCGTATTTATTAAACCCAATTAAATACGGTGCCAATATAGTTGTGTATTCCTTAACTAAATTCATTGGCGGACAGGGAAATTCACTTGGTGGAGCTATAGTTGATGGAGGAAATTTTGATTGGACAAACGGAAAATTCCCGGAATTTACAGAACCTTCAAAAGGATATCACGGACTGGTTTATAGCGAAGCTTTAGGAGAAGTGGCTTATATAGCAAAATTAAGATTGGAAGGGTTGCGAGATTTTGGTGGAGCTTTGAGTCCGTTTAATTCTTTTCAAATAATTCAAGGTTTAGAAACATTGCCAATTAGAATTGAAAAACACAGTCAAAATGCCTTGGAAATTGCGAAGTGGTTAGAAAATCAAGAAGAAGTTTCCTGGGTTAGTTATCCGGGATTATCGACGCATGAATCTTATGAAAATGCTCAAAAATATTTACCAAAAGGACAAAGCGGTGTATTGACATTTGGTGTAAAAGGAGGTTTTGAAGTTGCGAAAACAGTAGTAGATAATGTAAAAGTTTTTTCATTATTGGCTAATATAGGTGATACGAAATCACTTATTATTCATCCGGCAAGTACAACACATCAACAACTAACGGAAAGTCAACAGTTATCTTGTGGAGTATCCCAGGATTTAATTCGACTATCTGTTGGGATTGAAGATGTCAGTGATTTAAAACAGGATTTAAAAGAAGCTTTTAAAAAAGTGATGGAATTAGTGAGATAAATTTTAATAAAAAAGTATTGTATGAGAAAAAATTAATGCGTTAATTTGCGGTCGAGTTCATAAACTTATTGAATATTGTTATCAAGAAAGGCAGAGGGAATAGACCCTGTGAAGCCTTAGCAACCCTTTACTTTGTAAAGAAGGTGCTAAATTCTACCAATTTTGGATAGATAACCGGAACTAATTACTTTCCGTAATTTTCTGCATTTTTCACATAACAATATTATTAAATTTAAAAGGTTGACTAAAAAGTCTAATTATGAAAATTTTGCAACCTCAATAATAAATAATAATTAATAAATAATAATTGATATTTAACAATTGATGAGTCAATTAAAACACATAGCGATACAAAACTTTATTTCGGAAAAAGGAGATTCATATCCTGAAGTAAATCTGTCTTACCAATTGTTTGGGAAAGAGTTACATTCGGCCCCGATAGTTGTAATCAATCATGCGTTAACAGGAAATAGTAATGTAGCCGGTGAGGGTGGATGGTGGAACGATTTAGCAGGTAAAAATAAAGTTATTAATACAGAAAAATATACCATTTTGGCTTTTAATATTCCTGGAAATGGTTATGACGGGGTTGTTATTGAAAATTATAGAGATTATGAAGCTCGTGATATTGCGAATATATTTTTAGGAGGCTTGGAAAAGTTAAATATCAAGAAACTTTTTGCACTTGTGGGGGGGTCATTAGGAGGTGGAATTGCCTGGGAAATGGCCGTAATTAATCCAACTATTACAGAACATTTAATTACTGTTGCAACCGACTGGAAATCAACTGATTGGTTAATTGCAAATTGTCAAATTCAAGAACAGTTTTTATTAAATTCAAGTAATCCGGTTCACGACGCCCGAATGCACGCAATGTTGTGTTATCGTACCCCCGAATCGTTCAAAGAACGATTTCAACGTTCAAAAAATGAAGAATTAGAAATCTTTAATGTGGAAAGTTGGTTATTGCATCATGGAAAAAAGTTGCAAGAGCGTTTTCAACTGTCTGCATATAAATTGATGAATCAGCTTTTAAAAACAATTGATGTTACAAAAGGAAGAGCAGATAATATTTTAGATACTATTAAAGCTAACATTCATATTGTTGGCGTAGATTCAGATCTATTTTTTACGGCAGAAGAGAATAAAGAAACGCATAAGCAAATAGCATTAACGCATCCCAATGTTAACTATAACGAAATTAATTCGGTACATGGGCACGATGCCTTTTTAATAGAATATCAACAATTAGGAGAAATTATAGAACCAATTTTTAACCAAAATTCTAAAAAAAATACAATGAAAATAGTAAAATTTGGAGGAAAATCTTTAGCAAACGGAAAAGGATTAAGGTGTACCTTAAATATAATATCAAATAAAATTTCAAATGGAGAACGAATTGCTTTGGTGGTTTCTGCCCGTGGTAAAACAACTGATCATTTAGAATCTATTTTAGAAAAAGCAAAAAATAATTTACCATATTTAGAAGAGTTTGAGGCCTTGAAAAGTTATCAAACAGAAATTGATACTACCGTAAATTTATCATCAGAATTTCAATTGTTAGATGAAATATTCAGAGGGGTGAATTTGTTAGGCGATTACAGTGCAAAAGTAAAAGATCAAGTACTTTCTCAAGGTGAAATTTTATCAGGTAAATTAATTACACATGTATTAAATAAAAAAGGTATTAAAGCTAATTTTGTTGATTCAAGAACCTTAATTAGAACCAATAATGATTTTGGAAAAGCACAACCTTTTGAAAGTGTTTCAGAAGAAAATGTAATAGAGCATTTCAGAAAGCATAATGGAGATACTACTCAAATTATAACGGGCTTTATTGCTTCTAATTTACAAGGCGAAACTACAACTTTAGGGAGAAATGGAAGTAATTATACTGCAGCATTGATTGCTAATTTTCTAAATGCCGAAGAGCTGCAAAATTATACCCATGTAAATGGTATTTTTACAGCGAATCCCGATTTGGTTGAAAATTCAAAAAAAATTGAAAAACTCTCCTACCAGGAGGCCAATGAAATGGCAAATTTTGGCACGAACATATTACACGCCAAAACAATTATTCCGTTAATAGAAAAAAATATTCCACTAAGAATTTTGAACACCTTTGATGCCGAAAATAATGGAACATTAATTGGTTCAGAGACTGAAAAAGGAGGTATAAAATCTTTATCAGTTCAAAGAGATGTAGCCCTTGTGAATTTAATAGGAAGAGGATTGTTAGGCAAGGTTGGTGTGGATGGTAGAATTTTTACAGCTTTAGGTAAAGAGAATATTAGTGTGAGTATTATTTCTCAAGGCTCATCAGAGCGGGGTATCGGATTTATCGTGGATGCTAAAAATGGTTATAAGGCAAAAACAGTATTAGAAAATGAGTTTAATAATGAATTTCGATCTAAAGATGTAAGTCAAATTTATGTGACTGAAAACGTATCGGTAATCTCTATTATTGGTCAAAGTTTGTACTCGTTTAATCAGCCGTACAGCGCCTTAATTAAAAACCATATTACTCCAATTTTAATTAATAATACAGTGACTGGTGAAAATGTGTGTTTGGTAGTAAAAAAATCAGACTTAAATAAAGCGGTAAATGTAATTCATGGTGAAATATTCGGAGTTTCGAAAAACATCAATATTGCCATTTTTGGAAAAGGTGTAGTAGGCGGTACGTTAATTGATCAAATTCTAAAAAGCAAAGAGAATATTCTAAAAAGGAAAAATATTAATTTAAATATTTTTGCTGTAGCCAATTCAACAAAAGTGTTGTTGGATAAAAACGGAGTTTTAGCAAATTGGGAAAAGGAATTAGAAAATAGTGCTGTTGAAAATAGCGTTGAAGCTATTATTGAATATGCTGAAGAAAAGCATTTGGAAAATTTAATTGCTATTGATAACACTGCAAGCAGTGAATTTGTAAAGGAATATATTGATTTGGTAGATAACGGATTCGATTTAATTTCTTCTAATAAAATTGCCAATACGTTGAGTTATACTTTTTATAAAGAATTACGTAAAAAATTGAATGAAAATAAAAAAGCATATTTATATGAAACCAATGTAGGAGCCGGATTGCCCTTAATTGATACTATCAAATTATTACATGATTCCGGTGAAAATATTACGCGAATCAGGGGTGTATTTTCTGGTTCACTGAGTTATTTGTTCAATAGCTATTCAGTTCAGGACAGACCGTTTAGCGAAGTGCTTCAGGAAGCAATTAATTTTGGTTTTACAGAGCCTGATCCACGTGAAGATTTATGTGGAAATGATGTTGGACGAAAATTATTGATTTTGGCCCGTGAACTAGATTTGAAAAATGAATTTGATGATGTGATAATTCAAAATTTAATTCCGGAAGATTTAAGAAAAGGCTCTGCTAAAGAATTTTTAGGTAAATTGGATGAAATGAATGCTTATTATAAATATATGAAAGACAATCAGGAAGATGGACATGTATTGAGATATATAGGTGATTTATCGGGCGATTTACAAGAAGATAAAGGGATATTAGAAGTGAAATTAATTTCTGTTCCGGCTAACAGTGCTTTGGGACAAATTAGGGGGGCCGATGCTATTTTTGAAGTATTTACAGAATCTTACGGTGAAAAACCAATTGTTATTCAAGGAGCTGGTGCAGGAGCTTCAGTTACCGCAAGAGGTGTCTTTGGAGATATTTTAAGATTGGCACAAAAGAATTAAACCCGTAGGCTGAGAATAGGGGATGACCGAAGAAAAGTAAGAAGCCGGTAGGTAAAAGATGGAAGTAGAGTGTTTAAAGTTGTATTTTTATAAGAACCAACAACTACAACTAGTAACAAAAACTATTTAAAATGAGTGATAACAAATTTGAAACCGATGCGATTAGAACGCAATTAGAACGTTCCCAATTTCAAGAGCATTCAACACCAATGTATGTTACTTCTAGTTTTGTGTTTGAAGATGCAGAAGATATGCGCGCATCTTTTACTGAAGAAAAAGAAAGAAATATTTATTCTCGTTTTAGCAATCCAAATACAACAGAGTTTGTTGATAAAGTTGTAAAATTGGAAGGAGCAGAAGATGGATACGCATTTGCTACGGGAATGGCTGCTATATTCTCTACGTTTGCAGCGCTGTTAAACAGTGGAGATCATATTGTTTCGGCACGTTCGGTGTTTGGTGCAACACATACATTATTTACCAAATATTTTCCAAAATGGAATATTGAAACCACATATTTCGATATCAATAATCCAAATGAAATTGAAAGTTTAATTCAACCATCAACAAAAATATTATATGCGGAATCTCCAACCAATCCCGGAGTTGAAATTATTGATTTAGAGTTGTTGGGAAGCATTGCAAAAAAGCACAATTTATTGCTGATAATTGACAATTGTTTTGCAACACCATACATTCAGCAACCTATTAAATTTGGTGCAGATTTAGTTGTGCATTCCGCTACTAAATTAATGGATGGTCAAGGACGTGTTTTAGGTGGAGTAGTAGTTGGAAAATCAGATTTAGTGCGTGAAATTTATTTATTTTCTCGCAATACGGGCCCGGCATTATCACCCTTCAACGCCTGGGTATTGTCAAAAAGTTTAGAAACGTTAGTTGTTCGTCTTGAAAAGCATTGTGAAAATGCGTTGATAATTGCAGAGTTTTTAGAAAAGAATAATGAAGTTTCAAAAGTAATATATCCATTTTTATCTTCACATCCACAATATGAAATTGCTAAAAAGCAAATGAAATTGGGAGGAAATATAATCGCAATTGAAGTAAAAGGTGGAATAGAAGCAGGCAGGAAATTTTTAAATGCCATTAAAATGTGTTCCTTATCAGCAAATTTAGGTGATACAAGAACCATAGTAACTCATCCGGCTTCAACAACGCATAGTAAATTGACTTCTGAAGAACAATTAGCTACTGGAATAAGTCCCGGTTTGGTACGGATTTCAGTTGGATTGGAAAATGTAAATGATGTTATCAAGGATATAAAACAAGCCTTAAATAGTTAAATATTAATATAATAATTTACAATATGTTAAATGTTTAAAATTAGTAAACCTTTAAGTCTATCGAATTGCTAGAGTATAAAAAAAAATGTAAGTTTGCAGCAGAAAAAATAGTTAAGATAAATAAAGAAAAATGATAATCGATCAGCTTTTTATTTCAAAAAAAACAACTACCGAAAAGGGATTTGAAAAGGCAAAAAATTCAGATAAGCCTTTACGAAGTATCATTAAATCGATAAGTTGGAGAGTTGTTGGTACAATGGATACCATCATAATTTCTTGGGTTATAACAGGTGAAATAGCGATCGCATTAACTATTGGTTCAATTGAATTGATTACAAAAATGATTTTATACTTTTTTCATGAAAGAATTTGGAACATTATAAAATGGGGAAAAAAATGAAAAGTTTAAATTTGGAGCAGATAAATAATGATTTAAGAAATAAATCACCTGGGCAGATAATTGCCTGGGCTTTAAATATTGCTAAAAATCCGTTGGTTACCACGAATTTTAGACCTTATGAGGTAGCAATATTGCATGCATGTACTCAGGTTGATGCTAATTTAAAAGTGATTTGGTGCGATACGGGTTACAATACACCGCAAACGTATAAACATGCCAATGAATTGATTGAATCTTTAGGCTTAAATGTTCATTTATACGTTCCAAAACAAACAACGGCACATAGAGATGTATCTATGGGAATTCCGCAAATTGATGACCCAAAGCACAAAATTTTTACAGAGCAAGTAAAGTTGGAACCTTTTAATAGAGCAATGAATGAGCATAAGCCCGATGTTTGGTTTACGAATTTGCGTAAAGGACAAACAGCTTTCAGAGATAGTATAAATATTGTTTCAATGAGCAAAGACGGATTGTTAAAAGTGAGCCCTTTTTACCACTGGTCTGATGTGCAGTTAGACGCTTATTTAGTGCAACGAAATCTGCCCAACGAATTCGTCTATTTTGACCCAACAAAAGTATTAGAAAACAGAGAATGCGGATTACATTCATAAAAAATAAAAAATGACAGATTCAGTACATATAAATCAACTTGAAAATGAAGCAATTTACATATTTAGAGAAGTTGCTGCTCAATTTGAAAAACCGGTTTTACTATTTTCAGGTGGAAAAGATTCTATAACATTGGTAAGATTGGCTCAAAAAGCATTTTACCCTGCTAAAATCCCTTTTCCATTAATGCATATTGATACAGGCCATAATTTTCCTGAAACTATTGAATTTAGAGATAAATTGGTTAAAGAATTAGGAGTTGAATTGATTATTAGACATGTACAAGATTCTATTGATCAGGGAAAAGTAAAAGAAGAATCCGGAAGATATTCAAGTAGAAATATGCTCCAAACTACAACACTTTTAGATGCTATTGAAGAATTTAAATTTGATGCATGTATTGGTGGCGCAAGAAGAGATGAAGAAAAAGCCAGAGCTAAAGAACGCATATTTTCAGTACGTGATGATTTTGGACAATGGGATGAAAAAAATCAACGCCCTGAATTGTTCGATATGTTAAATGGCCAAATTGAATTAGGTCAGAACGTACGTGTTTTTCCTATTTCAAACTGGACAGAGTTAGATGTTTGGACCTATATAGAAAGAGAAAATTTGGAAATTCCTTCAATATACTTTTCTCATAAGCGACAAATATTTCATAGAGACGGACTTATATGGTCAGCTTCGGAACATGTGTATAAAGATGACGAAGAAGAAATTGTGGAACAAATGGTACGTTTTAGGACTGTTGGTGATATGAGTTGTACGGCCGCTGTTACATCATATGCTACCACAATACACGAAGTTGTTGCCGAAATTAGAAAATCGAATATTTCAGAACGCGGCGCAAGAATTGATGACAAACGATCTGAATCAGCAATGGAAAAACGTAAACAAAAAGGGTATTTTTAATTAACAATAAAAATGAATAATTAATAATTAAAAATGAATAATTAATAATTAATAATATTTACAACCGATGCCATTCCTATGTGAACTCTTGATAGGGGTCATTAAACGAAGTCGAAGTGAAGCAGGAATCTCATCAAATATAAAAAATAAAATTAGTAAAGTTTAGTGAATTTTTTCACTACTCAATACGAATATCTCAATACTAAAATAGAAAATGGAAGTTTTAAAAATAGCAACAGCAGGAAGTGTAGATGACGGGAAGAGTACCTTAATTGGAAGATTATTGTATGACACCAAGTCATTGACAGATGATAAAATAGAAGCTATAGAACGCAGTAGTAAACAAAAAGGGTATGACTATTTAGATTTTTCTTTAGCAACAGACGGATTAGTTGCTGAACGTGAACAAGGAATTACAATTGACGTAGCTCATATATATTTTTCAACAGCTACAAAGAGTTATATTATTGCAGATACTCCGGGTCATGTGGAATATACACGAAATATGGTTACCGGAGCTTCAACATCACAGGCTGCAATTATTTTGATCGATGCACGCCATGGGGTAATTGAGCAAACATATCGTCATTTTTTTATCAATAATTTACTGAGAATTAAGGATGTAATTGTAGCTGTAAATAAAATGGATTTGGTTGATTTTTCTGAAGATAGATACAACGAAATAAAAGCAGATTTTCAAAAATTGGTTGAAAAAAGCGATTATGAAGATCAGCACATTACATTTATTCCTGTGAGTGCATTAAAGGGTGACAATTTGGTTGTAAAATCAAAAATAATGTCTTGGTATACAGGACAAACATTGATTGAGCATCTAGAAGAACTTGATACTCAAGATATTTACAATAGAGGCAGAGCACGTTTTCCTGTTCAGTATATTATCAGACCCAAGACTGATGAATTTCATGATTTTAGAGGCTATGCGGGTAAAGTTTATGGTGGGGAATTAAAAGTTGGAGATGACGTTGTGATATTGCCTTCTGAAACTAAAAGCAAAATCAAGGACATATATTTTTACGACAAAAAGTATGATGTTGCAGAACGTAGATCATCTGTAACTCTCACTTTAGAAGATGATGTAAATGTAAGCCGGGGTGATATGATTGTGAAAGTTGGAGAATTACCAAGGATTGAAAAACGAATTACCGCAACAGTAGCCTGGATGGATAATAGAAACTTACAAACAGGATCAAAATATGTATTGCAGCACGGTGTAAACAAGGTACTGTCAAAGGTCAGTGCTATTCATAATAAAATTCATCCTGATTATTCTGGAATTGAAACAGATGTTACTAGTTTGAAAATGAATGATATTGCTTCAATTTCGTTTCAGTTGAATAAGCCTATTTTTTTAGATGCATTTAAAGAACACAGAACCAATGGATCATTTATTTTAATCGATCCACAGTCCAATCATACCGTGGGAGTTGGATTTATGGAATAGTTAGGAAGCTAAAAATCAAGAACATATAATTAAATTCATCTTCATAGTTATTTATGAAGTAGAGAATTTTTACTAACTAAAAAAATCAGAGAGAATGAAAAGCTTTAGATCCGAGATCGAAAATCCGATCGTTGAGCGGGACATATTAGACCTCGAAAAAAAAATCAGCCTTTTCTATGAAGGTAAAATCGACGAAGAGCGATTTAGAAGTTTACGCTTAGCGCGAGGTGTTTACGGACAACGGCAATTCGGTGTTCAAATGATTCGCATAAAATTACCATATGGTAAAATTACAAGTGAACAATTACATAGAATTGCAGACGTGTCGGATGAATATTCTCGTGGAAGATTGCATATCACTACGCGTCAGGACATTCAAATTCATCATGTGAGTTTAGACAGAACTCCGGAGTTATGGGCCGAATTGGAAAAAGATACCATTACCTTACGTGAAGCTTGCGGAAATACAGTTAGAAACGTGACAGCTTCTGAAACTGCAGGGATTGACAGGAATGAACCCTTTGATGTTTCTCCATACGCTCACGCTGTTTTTCAATTCTGTTTGCGAAATCCTATTTGTCAGGAATTAGGACGAAAATTCAAGATATCTTTTTCGGGAACTGATGAGGATTCCGCATTGAGTTTTATGCACGATTTAGGTTTTATAGCAAAGCTGAAAAATGGTGAAAGGGGATTTAAAGTGATGATAGCCGGTGGTTTAGGATCTCAAGCACGATTGGCTGATGTTTTGTTTGAATTTATTTCTTCAGATAAAATTATTCCGATGACTGAAGCGGTTTTGCGTGTTTTTGACAGACATGGAGAACGGGCAAAAAGAGCCAGAGCCAGAATTAAATTTTTAGTCAAAGAAATTGGTTTGGAAACCTTTGTTAAATTAGTAAAGGAAGAACAAACAGCATTGTCAGTTTCTACCTTTCCTATTGATACTTCAAAATTTGAAGTGGAAATTAACATTCCTGAAGTTAAAGTTCCCCAGGTTGAAATAGACAATAAAGCAGCATACGAACAATGGTTAAATACCAATGTAATTCCTCAAAAGCAAAAAGGCCGGAATGCCATAGGAATTAAAGTGCATTTAGGAGATTTTTATACGGATAAGGCACGTTTATTGGCAAATTTAATTAAAAAATATACGGCAAATGAACTGCGGTTAACCTTACGTCAAAACATTTTAATTCGTCATGTAAAAGAGGAATTATTGCCCTTTTTTTATGTGGAACTTAAAAAATTAGGTTTAGCCGAAACAGGTTATAACAGTACAACAGATATTACAGCTTGTCCCGGTACGGATACTTGTAATTTGGGTATTTCCAGTAGTACGGGTATAGCAAGCGAATTAGAAAGAGTCTTGAGAAATGAATACCCTCAATATGCTGAAAATAAAGAAATAAAGATAAAAGTTAGTGGGTGTATGAATTCTTGTGGCCAGCATACAATGGCTCATATAGGTTTTCAGGGAATGTCAATAAAAGCCGGAAAATTAATTGCCCCGGCATTACAAGTGCTATTGGGAGGTAGTGTTTTAGGAAATGGAAAAGGAAGATTTGCCGATAAAGTAATTAAAATTCCAAGTAAAAGAGGCCCGGAAGCTTTACGAACAATTTTAAATGATTATGAGTTAAATGTAAAAGAAGGAGAAAGTTTTTTGAATTATTATGATAAACAAGGAGAGATCTATTTTTATCATTTGCTAAAACCTTTGGCAGATTCAACTAATTTGCAGGAAAGTGATTTTGTCGATTGGGGAAGTAATTCTCCTTACATACGGGAAGTTGGAATTGGAGAATGTGCCGGAGTAATAATTGATTTGGTGGCGACCTTATTGTTTGAAAGTGAAGAAAAAATTGAAAATGCTTCTGAAGCACTTAAATTGGATCAGTATTCAGATAGTATTTATTACGCTTACACAAGTATAGTAAATACTGCAAAAGCGTTATTATTGACAGAAGGGAAAAAAACAAACACACAAGCCGGAATTATAGCACAATTTGAGGAAGTCTTTGGGGATAAAATTCAATTGGAAAAGCCCTTTTCAGAATTTGTTTATCAAATCAATAACAAGCAACCTTCAAAAGAGTTTGCACAGAAATATTTGAATGACGCAAAATTATTTTATAAAAAGGTCGATTCATTCAGAACTAAAACTTTAACTAATGAAAACTAACATACATTTAAAAGTAACATTGATTGGTGCTGGTCCTGGAGATCCGGATTTGATCACTGTA
>PVMS01074987.1_pt1 | contig 12760 bp, 13 predicted proteins | sample 1853461 | NCBI WGS metagenome assembly PVMS01 (sample SAMN08582032, study PRJNA380276) | Marine sediment metagenome, whole genome shotgun sequencing project. | isolation source: ocean sediment barecode stripped | collected 2017 | reverse complement strand
GTCGCGACGCAGTTCTTCAGCTAATGCCTCGCGGATGGCACCTCCGAATGTGAGTTCGCGTCCGTTGTTACTCTGCGTAGACATGTTGGTCTACCTCGCTTGCATCAGGGTAAGGAGCATTAACGGCAAACTCCGCACCGGCTTCGATCTCGTCTTTCATCTCCGCCTCAATTTTATCGAATATGTTTTGGTCGGAGAGATCCTGGTCGATCAGCCACATGGAGAGTATCATCAACGGATCACGGTTCGTCTTCCAGTCTTGTTCTTCTTCCTTCGAGCGGTAGTACGTGCGGTCGATATCTCCGACGTGGTGCCCGTGATAGCGGTAGGTGTTGCATAATAGAAATACCGGTCCACCTCCACTGCGAACCCGTTCAACCAGGCGGTTCATCGTCTCGTAGACGGCGCGAACATCCTGACCGTCCACAGTCTCGGTGTGAATTCCGAAGGCCTCTGGTCGAGCGGTGATCTCCCCGGCGGTTGTTTCGCTATAATGGGTATATTCGTTATATTGGTTGTTCTCGCAAACGTAAATTACGGGTAATTTCCACAGGGAGGCCATGTTCATAACCTCATAGAACAGACCTTGACCTAACGCACCTTCGCCGAAGAAGCACACGGCTATGCGTCCGTCACCGAGGTGTTTTGCTGAAAACGCTGCGCCAGTGGCGATGCCTGCACTACCACCAACAATAGCATTCGCACCCAGGTTTCCAGAGTCTATATCAGCAATGTGCATCGACCCGCCCTTACCCCGGCAATAACCTGCCTCTTTGCCCAGAAGTTCGGCGAACATGCGGTCGACGCTGGCACCTTTAGCCAGACAATGACCATGCCCGCGGTGGGTGCTGGTTATGTAATCTTCGATCTTTAAGGCTTCACACACACCTACAGCAATCGCCTCCTGTCCGATATATAAGTGAGCCAAACCTGGCATAAGGGCACTGGTATAAAGTTCATTGACCTTCTCTTCAAAGGCGCGAATTCTGGCCATCTGCTGGTACATGTTGAGATAATGTTCAAGGTCCACATTTGAGGTGTGACCTTGGACTGAAGATTTATTTTTAGCCATTTCGTTCATTTTTTAAACCCGCCATACTGGCCAAGACTTCAAAGATGATGGCGAAATCTTCTTCTGTGAGGCCCATGCCGCGCGCAGCAGTGAGGAACTCGTTTGTAGCGGCTGTCGTCGGAAGGGGGACATCTAGCTGTTGGCCAAGTTCTTGGGCCAGGTTCAAATCTTTCTGCATCATGTTGACGTTGAACCAGGCCTCATCCGGCATGCCCAGGACAAATGGACCACGATACTTCACCATTGGAGAGGCGATGACGCTGTTTACCAATACTTCGACCGCCGTCTCGCGTTTGATGCCGCTCTTTTCTGCCAATAAAACTCCCTCACTGAAGGCCAGCATTTGGACAGCAAGACTCAGATTTGTAGCGATTTTCATGGTTACAGCTAACCCGTTTTCGCCGACGTAAGTTGCCTTCGGGCCAATGTCCAGCAGGATAGGCTTGACCTGTTCGAAGACCGATTGATCTCCAGCCACCATGATCGATAACTTTCCCATTTCCAACGTTTCCACACTGCCGGAAACAGGTGCGTCAAGCATGTGGGCGCCTTTGTCTGATACCCTGGCTGCTAATTCACGGCTCATTGCTGGGCTGACGGTACTCATGTCAATAAAAATTTTGCCTGGTTCCAACCTCACCAACACGCCATCAGGACCGCCGGTCACCGCGAGCACGGCTTTGGTATTGGTTACCATGCTGAAGATCACATTGGCAGCCTCGACAACTGCGCCCGGTGTATCGGCCCAATCCATCCCCGCTTCAATCAACCAGGTTGCTTTTGACTTAGTCCGGTTATAGCCGGTAACCTTGTGCCCAGCATCCAACAGACGCTTAGCCATTCGCCCCCCCCCATCACCCCCAAGCCGATATATCCGAGGTTCGCCATAGCTACTCCTGTTCCAAATTCACTTCCTCGGGAGAAAGCGTTGCTTCTATGTCTTTACGTGCTTGCTCTAAATGGGACCGCATTGAGTCGCGAGCGGTTTGTGAATCATTACTTTTAATTGCTGCTAAAATGATTTTGTGATACGGTTGTCCACGTTCTAAACCCCCATCAACACTCGCAGCCCGTATGCGATGTTCTCGTAAGAGTTCTACGACCGAATCAATCAAAACGGGTATGATCGCGTTGTTTGAACCTTGGGCGAGTGCCAGGTGGAAATCAAGATCGGCTTCAATAAACATGTCTGGATCATCCATTGCCTGATCCATAGCTTTTACTGCTTCTTCCATGGATTGGATGTCTTCGCTGCTAGCTCGGACAGCGGCCAGAGCTGCAATTTCCGGCTCGAGAATTTCTCTCACTTCAATGAGGTCTTTGATGCCAGTTTCGTTACCAACCCGAACCAGCATATCAATTGAGTTGCGCACGACCATGGATGTGCGGTCGGAGACAAAAGTCCCCCTGCCGGGATGAATTTCAACCAACCCGCTCTGCATTAATGCTTTCATTGCTTCCCGGATGGCGGTTCGGCTGACTCCAAATTGTTTGGCCAACTCTCGTTCTGCCGGTAATCTGTCGCCGGGACGCAGCTCGCCATTCAGAATCCGCTGCTCAATTTGGGCAACGATCTGTTCGTAGAGTCTGCCGGAATGAATAGGGGTGTACATATGTCCGGGTAAATTTTCCTATCTGGTATGATGGTATGATGTTATACCGCATCTTACAACATTTCATATGTGATGTCAACATTGATCGATATTTGTGACCGAATGCACTTATAAAATTCATAGCCTCCGGTGGGGAAAAGCCGTATCAGGTAATGGATGTTATTACCGCTTAGCAAGCAACAGCATGAAAAGAAAATTTATTCTACGAGCATTCCTTTGAGCTTTATTTTCATTTGGAATGGAATCTTTCTGACAGACTCGCTTTTTCCATGATGGTGCCTCCCAAAGATGGATGCGAGATCCTTCTAGAAAATCCTCTTGACACAATTTGATAATCAATATATCATTTAATATCTGATATTTGATCAAATATCAGATGAGAGACGACCTATGGCATCTCAAATGCATCGAACTGTTAAGAGCACCTTGGTTGAGAAGCTGCGCGACGCCATTATTCTGGGGGAATATATCCCAGGTCAGCACCTCCGCTTGGAAGATATCGCTGCACGCTTTGATATCAGTACCACTCCCGTGCGGGAAGCCCTACGGGACTTAGAGGTCGAGGGTTTGGTATCAATTTTCCCCCACCGTGGCGCGGTCGTTACCCAATTGAGTGCGGACGATTTGTTAGACATCTATGAAGTTAGGGCAACTCTGGAGGAGATGGCCACTCGTTTGGCTGTACCAAATATAGGAGATGATACTTTTGCTCAATTGGAATTGTATATTGAGCAAATGGACAACCATCTTGGCGATTTGGCCACGCTAGTCAAATTAAATCATAAATTCCACTACACACTCTATTGCGCATCGGGTAGGCGCCATTTATGCGAGATCACAAGCATCTTGCGACGCCGAACACAGCACTATCTGCACGCCTATATCTCCCACCTTGGGGGTATGCCCATGGCCCAGGAAGAACACCGTGCTGTAATCGAAGCCTGTAGGAAAGGCGATACTGAGCGTGCTGCCACGATCATTTACGATCATGTAACACATGTTGGTAACTCGATCATTGAATATGTTCACCAGCAAGAAATAGAAAAGGAATCGACGGACTAAGGGATTTGCATATTTCTCGCAATTTGAAACTGAACAAGCAAAGGAGAGAACAAGAGATGCCTTCATCTACCGATAGTTTAGAGTTCTACGATCTGAGCCATCCCTGGGGAGATAAAGTGCCCCTCTGGCCCTATTTCCCGGACGTGAAAATCGAACGGTTTCATTACCATGCCAAGTCCCGGGTGCTCTCTCAGCAAATCACCACCTTTATGCACAGCACCACACATACCGATGCGCCAGCGCATGTCATTGAGGGGGCACCGTTCATGGATGAGGTTCCACTTGACCGTTTCTTCGGTACTGCGGTGGTTGTCTCAATCCCCAAAAGCAAATGGGAAAAAATTACCCCCGAGGATCTTGAGCGGGCAGAACCTAAGATCGAACCTGGTGACATAGTGATCATAAATACCGGCTGGCACAAATACTGGGGCGACAGTGTCAAGTATTTCTGCTACTCGCCTGGTCTTTATCTTGAGGCCGGAATTTGGTTAAAGGAAAAGGGGGTTAAAGCCGTTGGTGTTGATCAACAGGCGCTTGACCACCCGCTTGCAACAGCAATCGGTCCCCACGGGCCCGGTGGACCAATCCTGCCTTGGGTGGGCGAGGAATACGAGCAGGAGACAGGTAAAAAGGTCGCCGATGAGTTCGCCTTGTGGGAACCGTGTCACCGGCAATTGCTGGGCAATGGGATTGTTGGTTTTGAAAATGTCGGCGGAGACATAGATCAAGTCACAGGAAAACGTGTGACCATCGCTGCTTTCCCTTGGCGCTGGGTTAAGGGTGATGGCTGTATTGTACGCCTGGTTGCGATCGTCGATCCAACAGGCGAATATCGCTTGTAACGATTAAGGAGGGTTCCATGAAAGTAACACGTTTAGAAGAAGCAAAGAAATACAGCCCTCCCAAGCACAGTGAGACTTGCCATGCAATGTGGTTGCAGCATAAAAGCATGGGCTGCGATGCACCTTACTGGGTTGGTTGTTCATATTATCTACCGGGGGCACAGGCAGAGTGGGATGCTTCACCATTAGACAAGATTTATATCATGCTTGAAGGTGAACTCACCATGGCGTTTGATGACCAGGAAGTCAAACTGAGCCCAATGGACTCGATCTATATTGGACCGGGAGAGAACCGCCAGGTGCGTAACGACACCAACCGCCTTGCAACCATGCTGGTTGTGATGCCTTATCCACCGGAGTAGGGAAGGATATTATGAAGAACATACCAGATACCAAGACACTTTTTGACGTCACTGGAAAGGTAGCTCTGATCACTGGCGCGAGTGGAGGTTTTGGATCGGCAAGCGCAAAGGGTCTGGCAAAGGCAGGCGTGAAGGTGATGCTCACCGGACGTACCGAAGAAAAGTTAGAGGCGGTAGCAAAAGAGATTAGGGAAGCCGGATACACAGCGGCTTATGTCACAGGAAATCCTGCTGATGAGGATGATAATAAACGCATTGTTTCTGAGACTGTCAACCATTTTGATGGCATTGATATTCTCATCACTGCCGCGGGTCTCAGCCGGGTCCAACCGATCACCGAATTCCCGGTTGAAGAATTCGAAGAGATTATGGACGTCAACGTAAAAGGCAGTTGGTTGATCAGCAGGGAAGTTGGCAGGGTGATGATTGATCAGGGACGGGGCGGCAAAGTAATCCTGGTCTCCTCTACGCGCGGTTTGCTTGGTATGAAGAACTACACCGGGTACGCGACCTCGAAAGGTGCAGTGCATGTCTTGACTCGCTCTTTGGCTTGTGAGTGGGGCGAGTATGGCATCAATGTAAATGCGATTGCTCCCACGGTTTTCCGCACTGCCCTCACGCAATGGATGTTCGATGATCAGGAGCGTTATAAAGTATTCCTGAGACGGATCCCGATAGGCCGTCTGGGTGAGCCAGAGGATTTCATTGGGGCAGTACTTTATTTGTCGTCACACGCCTCGGACTTCATGACCGGCGCAATCATGTATGTTGATGGCGGCTATACCGCTGGGTAATGTGAGAGATGGATGCTCAAGAACAAATCGCTGTAGTCGGGGCCGGCCTGATGGGGCACGGTATAGCACAAATTTTTGCTGTCCATGGTCACAAGGTTTCGCTGGTCGATGTAAACGAAGACCTGCTCAAGTCGGCGAAAGACCGCATTCGGGCAAACCTCAAAAACATGCATCAACAAGGGGTTGAGTTTGGGCCAATCGAAGAAATTATCGATAACATTTACCCTACTGCTGATTTGGGCACTGCTTGCGAGGGCAGTGCTTTTATTTTCGAGGCTGTATTTGAGGATTTAGAACTAAAACAGCAGATTTTCGCCGACCTGGATAGCCTGTGCCCGTCAAACATCATTCTCTGCTGCAATACTTCTGTAATAAGCATCACGGAGATTGCAGAGAAAGCAGTCCATCGCGAACGTATCGTTGGCACACACTTCTGGAATCCGCCGTATCTGATCCCCTTAGTAGAAGTGGTGCGCGCTGAGGAAAGCGCCGACTGGTGCATATCCAAGACTTATGACCTACTTATGCGCGTAGGTAAACATCCCGTTCATGTGCATAAAGATGTTCCCGGATTTGTTGGGAATCGTTTGCAGCATGCTTTATGGCGTGAGGCATTTGCCATCATCGATGAAGGGATATGCGATCCGGCAACCGTTGATGAGGTTATCCGCAACGGGTTTGGATTACGCCTGCCAATCCTTGGCCCCGTCGAGACCGCCGACATGATTGGGCTTGACCTCACCCTTGCCATACACAACTATATCTTGAAATTCATCAACGCAGATCCAACCCCATCTACAACACTGCAATCTAAGGTTGAAACAGGAGAGCTGGGATTCAAGACCGGGAGTGGTTTCCAGGAATGGTCAGAATCTAGCATCGCCGAATCACGAGAGCGTCTGATGGACTACCTTACAAATATCTACGCTCAACAGCTGAAACAAGGGAAAGGAGGAAATTAATTGACCAAATCTCAACAACAGCCACAATTAACTTTAATTAAGGAAATTGTAGTACAGAGATAATAGGAGCGAGAAATGAAAAAAAATATATTGATTGTGCTTATACTGATCGTATTCTTGACAATCACTGCCTGTGCCTCAGCAACCCCAGCCACGACCGAACCAGAAGAGGTTGCGACCGAAGAAATGGCCCCTGAAGAGGCAGCACCATCCGGACCCGAGACCATAAAAATTGGCACAAGTGCTCCAGTATCTGGTATGTTTGGAGGTTTTGGAGAGGGTTGTACATGGGGTGCACAGGCGGCTGTGGACGATATTAACGCCCAAGGCGGAATCTATGTGGAAGAATTTGACCGCAAGATTCCTGTGGAATATATCGTCGTCGATAACGAGAGCGATCCGAGTAAGTCAGGAAGTCTCGCTGAAGACCTGATCTTGCGCGATGAAGTAGACTTGCTCTACTCTGTCGACTCATCCCCATCCATCCACATCCCAATCGCTGAAGTTGCTGAAAAGCATGGCGTACCGCATATCGTCGGAGGAGGCCCACTGGAGCCCTGGTTGGGTGCGCGCAGCGAAACAGAATCAGGATGGTCATACACGTGGTTCCCCGGTTTTGGTATTGCCACTCCGCCTCCAGAGGGAGACCCTAGGCATGGTAAGCCCGGATATACCATCAGGGATTCATGGTTCGCCGTCCTGGATGACTTTGGCGATCAAACCAACAAAGTAGCTGGTGTCTTCGCCACAGACGAGCCTGACGGTATCGGTTGGTACGGTTTGTTCCCCGGCCTCCTTGAAGAATGGGGGGCAACCGTCATTGGTGTAGAAGACAAGCTGGGCTTCTACCCCATTGGCACAACTGACTTCTCGGCTATGTGCAACGAATGGAAGGAAAATGAGGTCGAGATATTGTGGGGGAATGTACCAGGACCTGAGTTTGCCACCCTATATCGGCAGTGCAAGCAGCTGGGTTTCAATCCTAAGATCGTCATGGTAGGAAGGGCACCGCTCTTCTACACAGACGTACAGGCTTGGGGTGGAGATTTGCCACAAGGGGTCGGCACCGAGATCTGGTGGGACCCGAAGTATACCGGCCCAGGTATTGGTGATACGACTCCGCAATCACTTGCTGAGAGATGGGCTGAAGATACAGGTGACCCGCTTAACCGCTGCATTGGACACGGCTATGCTCCTCTGCAAGTACTCTTTGATGCAGTCGAAAGAGCAGGTACGCTCGACAAAGCGGCCATCAATGCAGCTATGGCCGAGACTGACTTGAACACCGTCAACTACCAGGTCAAGTTTGATCCGGAGACTCACTTTAGCTGGATTCCACTCTTTGTGGGTCAGTGGCAAAAGACTGACGAACCCTGGGTTTGGGAGTTAGAGATCACCCACTCAGAGCACGATTACTTACCACCCTCCAAGGAGTTCATCTTCCCGGTTCCGGCTGAGTAATGATCATAACTAAGGAATAAATAAATTGGGATAGGACTAGTATTTCCACCTGGTCCTATCCCAACCTTTTCTTATTTATATCTTCTAATGTGGCGAATGTTGCCTGACTTTTGCAATTCAAGCATGGTGGAACGCTAAGTTCGCGTGTGAGTGAACGAAAGACCCTGACCAATCCGCTAACAAAGAAGGTGATCCCTTGGATGAGCCGATCCTATCCATAAATGGTATAAGCAAGCGTTTCGGGGGTCTGCAGGCAGTTAATAATGTAAGTTTTAACCTTCCAAAGGGCGAAATTATGGGCTTGATGGGGCCAAATGGTGCCGGTAAGACTACGTTGGTGAATGTTATTTGCGGTTTTTATAAACCGGATTCGGGCACGATAAAGTTTAAAGGAAAGGATATTACGCGGCTCCGTGCACACCAGGTCTGTCACCAGGGAATCGCAAGGACTTACCAAATTCCGCAACCATTTGGAGAATTGTCAGTGCTGCAAAACGTGATTGTAGCTGCCATGTTCGGCAGGGGGATCAGCCAATCTGCCGCTATACGTGAGGCACCTAATATGCTTCAGCTCACAGACCTCTCGGACAAGCAAGATGTGCTGACCAAGGATATGTCCACAATAGCACTCAAGCGCCTGGAAGTTGCCAGGGCGTTGGCAACAGATCCAACAGTCTTGCTGGTTGATGAGGCTGCCGCCGGTTTGAATGAGGCTGAGCTCCCTCGGATGATGGAGATCCTTGAAAACATTCGCCAGACGGGGATCACGATCATTCTGATCGAGCATGTGATGAAAGTTATGCGGGAAGCTGTGGATAAGATTCTGGTGATGGATGAAGGTGCGACTATCGCCTCTGGCACACCCGAAGAGGTGATGAAAGACAAGAGAGTAATTGAATGTTATCTAGGTGAATTCGCTTGAGCAGAAGATGTCACCTGCAGGAGTAAACGAAAGGATCATCAGGTAAATGTCGGAAGAAGTATTGCTTCAGGTCAACAATATCGATGTTTTTTATGGCAATTTGCAGGTTTTGTGGGATATCTCCTTAGTTGTTAATAGCGGCGAGATTGTCGCCATAGCCGGAGCCAACGGAGCGGGTAAAACCACGTTGCTAAAGACAATATCGGGTGTACTTCATCCCGCTCAAGGCAGTATTAAATTTGCTGGAAATGGTATCACCAAAATGAATGCCTCTGATATCGTTGGCCAGGGTATCTCTCAGATTCCGGAAGGGAGAAAACTATTCCCTGAAATGACCGTGAAGCAAAATCTTTTTATCGGTTCCTATAACCGGGGAGCGAGAGCCAGACGAGATCAAAACCTGACCCGAGTGTATAAACTCTTCCCCGTACTTGAAGAGCGAAAAAAACAACTGGCCAAGACCCTGAGCGGTGGCGAGCAGCAAATGGTGGCTATCGGTCGTGGATTGATGGCTAATCCTAGGTTGATGATTATCGATGAAATGTCGCTCGGTCTCAGCCCCTTGATTGTAAGTGAATTATTTCAAGTTCTGCACGAGATCAGAAATCGTGGCATTACGATCCTATTGGTTGAACAGAATGTATGGCAAACCTTACATAATGCGGATAGGGCATACGTCATCGAAACAGGCCGGATCGTATTGAGCGGGAAAGCGATCGATCTCCTGGATGAGGAGGATATAAGGAATGCTTATTTTGGTGAATAGTTATGGTTTAAGCTGGATGGGTTGGAGATAATGGAATTACTTAGTGACCTGGCATCGCCGATCATAATAGGGATCCTTCTTGGCGGGCTATACGTAGTGCTTGCACTGGGCTTGTCCGTGGTTTTTGGGGTCATGAAAGTGATCAATGTGGCTCATGGGGCTCTGGTTATACTTGCCAGTTACCTGGCTTTCTTTGCCCTCACGCAATGGGGGATAGACCCTATTTTGTGGCTGCTGCTGGGTATCCCATTGTTCTTTATCCTCGGTTTCTTGATAGAGAAATACCTCCTCAACCGCGCCATAAAATTGTCGGCGGATGCTGCCCTGATCATTGCATTTGGCATCGCCCTGATCATCCAGAATGTTATCCAGATCATCTGGACTCCACAATCAAGATCTTTGATAACGGAATATTCCTTTGACTCTTTTCAGATTGGTAATTTATATATCCCCCTTGTATATATACTTGATTTTGCCGTTGCCCTGATCGTGATGCTGGCCATCCATCAATTCCTTAATAGAACTTATCTTGGCCAGTCAATTACTGCTGCGTCACAGGATAAGGAGGCGGCAGAGCTCATGGGGATCAATTCGACCAGAGTATATCAGGTCGCTTTTGGGATTGCCATGGCGCTGGGTGCAATAGCAGGCGTATTCTTTGGGTTAACTTTTCCATTCAACCCAACATCAGGAAACGCCCTCTTAATTATCACCTTTGGGGTGATTATATTAGGGGGTTTGGGCAGCATGGTCGGGACTTTTGTAGGCGGTATGATCTTCGGTTTGTCTCAAACGCTGGGTGGGCATTTCTTTGGGCCGACTGGTCAGTTGCTTGTTCCATTTTTAATGGTACTCGTGGTTCTGACGATCAGGCCCCAGGGTTTATTCGGGCGGTAGAGGACATATGGTAAATACAATTCGTCGATATCTATCATTGATATTGGTGGGAGTGGCTGCGATCGCGCTGGCTGTGTTGCCACTTTTAGATCCTCCTCAGACCTGGATCCTGTATTTGTTCTATTTCTTTGTCTTCTTGGCCGCGGCGAACATGTGGAATTTGCTGGCCGGTTTCAGCGGATTGCTGGCACTTTGTCCGGCTGCGTTTATTGGTTTAGCAGCCTACACCATGACCATCTTGACCTGGCTTGCTATTCCGTTTTATGTAGGTGTAATTGCCGGTGGTGTTGTTGCAGCCTTATTCGCGATGCTTATTTCATTCTCTGTTTTCAGGATGAAGGGTATCTATTTCGCTATTGGTACGCTGGTTGTGCCGGCGATTCTGCGGCTTGTGTTTCTTCGCTGGCGGCCAGTTGGCGGCGAACTGCAAGGTGGAGGAGCAGGCTATATGATAAAAGGGGTGAGTGGCGTGCCATCAGAGATTACTTATTGGCTGGCACTGGTAATCGGTCTGATTTCGATCATCCTCATCGCAGTCATTTTACGTTCGAAATTTGGTTTAGGGCTTGCTGCGATTCGTGATAATGATGTCAGCGCCGCAAGTTTAGGGATAAATGTTTTCAGATTGAAGCTGTATTCATTTATCATTGCTGCTTTCGTAATGGGTATGGCCGGGGCTGTATTCTACGCTTATCAAGGATACATCGAACCCAATAGTGCTTTCGACATAAGTTGGCTAATGATCGTATTACTGGCCACAGTTATTGGGGGCATAGGGTTGGAATGGGGACCGTTTGTTGGCACGATCATTGTCGTAATTTTAGAGTTTCAACTGGCCAGATACGCTGGATACAGTCTGCTGATTCAGGGCATCCTATTGCTGATTATTATGCTGGTGGCACCAAAAGGAATATTGGGTTTTGTCCGCGACCAGCGTAAGAATGGGGGCTTGTGGGCTCGATTTAGGATGTCGACCCAGCGAGCGGACTCCCTGCCAAAAGCAGGTAAGGATTGAATGTGCCGGTTGTCGTTTGAAATGTTTTATTTGGTAATTATGCTTATTGGTGCCGAGATTCAGGATGAAAATCACAGAGTTAAAGATCATGGAAGGAGGCTTATCAATGGGTAATGTAGAGAAGTTGACCAACGGTACAACGGGAGGTCCTGTTTTTGTTTATGTACAAGATGGCAAAATAATACGTATCACCCCCATGGAATTTGATGATGATGATGCGCCATCCTGGGTTATTGAAGCCCGGGATAAAAAGTTTTCCCCACCTCGGAAGACGACAATTTCTCCCTATTCGCTGGCCTGGCGTTCGATGATTTATTCGCCAAAACGATTGCTATATCCTCTCAAACGGGTCGATTTTGATCCTGAGGGAGAACGGAACTGCACTCGAAGAGGTGAATCTGAATATGAGCGCATCAGTTGGGAGGATGCAGCGGAAATCGTCACCAATGAGATTAAGCGTATTAAACGTGAATATGGTCCAGCTGCAATATTGTCCACACCTGGCTCTCACCACCTATGGGGCCATGTGGGTTATCGTCACAGCGCTCTGCTCAGATTTTTGAATCTGGTTGGCTTTACCTATGCGGATCACAATCCGGATAGCTGGGAGGGCTGGCACTGGGGAGGTATGCATCAATGGGGGTTCAGCCATAGGTTGTGTAGCCCGGAGCAGCACGGCTGGCTGGAAGCCGCGCGCAAGATCGCGGAAACGATCATTTTCTGGTCCAGCGATCCGGAGTCCAGCAGCGGTATCTACTCTGCCTTCGAGAGCACCATACGCCGCCAATGGCTGAAGGAGCGGGGAGTCAAGATGATCTTCATCGATCCCTTCTACAATCACACGGCTGGCTTGTTCGCTGATAAGTGGTTTGCCCCGCGACCGGGTACAGACAATGCTATGGCTTGCGCAATTGCTTATGTCTGGATAACCGAGGATCTCTACGACAAGGAATACATCACCACGCGGACAAAGGGTTTTGATAAATGGAAAG
>PVMS01039517.1_pt1 | contig 12764 bp, 13 predicted proteins | sample 1853461 | NCBI WGS metagenome assembly PVMS01 (sample SAMN08582032, study PRJNA380276) | Marine sediment metagenome, whole genome shotgun sequencing project. | isolation source: ocean sediment barecode stripped | collected 2017 | reverse complement strand
GGCGCAGTAGTCGAGTATGAGGACATCTTTTTATTTCAGTTGGTTAACAACGGATTGGGGCGGATTTTAGATCTACCCCAATCCATTGTTAACCAACTGAAATAAAAAGATGTCCTCATACTCGACTACTGCGCCGCTGAAGTGTCACCGTAAGCCAGCTGTGGCAAGGATCCTTCGATGACACTATGCTTCTAAGGCTGCCTCGGCCGGTGTTTCTTCAGGGGCGATGAAACGCGCCTCGTATATCTGGTGATAGCGGTCAAACAGGGTGACTATCAGGGTCAGCAGCAAGACAAAGAATAAGGTATTACCCAGGTTGATCGAACCGTCGAAGTTGGGCAATAGGAAAGCATACAGCAAGATTAGAGCGAAATTGACCACCGTCATCACAATGAACTGCCGGACCATGGAGGTCAAGTCCGTCCCGCGGCGGGCCAGCCAATGACTGATCACTGTGTTCAGGATAATGACGAAAGCGACGCCAATCGCGAGTTCCAGGTTGCTGGCCCGTACATCAGGAAGAATTTGAGCGAAGATGATACCCACCAGCGAGATTAAGACGACTTTTTCGATTAAACGGCTATCGAAAAAGCGGCCGGTCAGCGGCTTGATCGTCTCAGTTTCTGTGTAACCGGTCTCCTCATCCTGGTGAGAGTCGGCCTCGAAGGATAGGGACCAGTCGGCCGCCGACGACGATGACCACCGCTAGAATGATTATAGCCGGTATCACCCAGGGATTGGCCTGGAGGATTTCGCCAAGGCCTGCATCTGTAGGTACGCCGAATATGTTCTCTTTCAGAAAATCAGTCATATCTAATTGGGCGATGTGAATCCACCACTCCTGGGGTAGCTTGACGAAAATCCAGATGGCCGCCGTGGCAATGATCACGGCTCGTTTGCTTAACCTTCTTGGATCCCAGCGCAAGCGTACGATCTCGTAAAAGATAAAAAAGTATTCAAAGGTATTGGGAAAAACAATTAGCAACCAGCGCAGGCCGGTGAGCTCAAACAAAGTGATGCCAACCAAGCGGTAATACCAGAGAAAGCGGCTGACCTTGAAGGCGAAAAGGTTAGACCAATTACGTAGAGTAGCAATATAAGTAATGGTGAGGTAATAAATGTCCAACGCTTTGTCATAACCCTGGTAGCCATCCAGATTCAGATTCGTAAATGTCTGGAAGATGGTTTGGTCTATGGCGTCGAGAACAAGGGAGGCAATGACACCCGGCAGTGGGTAGCGGGGAATGGTCAGGGGAATGAGAAAACGGGCCAAGACTACGGCCAAGAATACCAATTGATCGGTTGTTTCTGTCACGGTAATTAATCCCTCCTAAGCTGAATATACAAATTGGCTAATTGCCCGAATCGTTGGTTGGGCTAAGCTGCTCGTCTGCGGTTTGCCAGCCTGCAGGAAGTCAATGCCAGCCGATGTTCCTAATTGTGCCTGAGGATCTTCAGAAAGAAAAATCTGACCATCAAGTCGCCGAGATAGAAGGCCAGACCGAATCTCTGTTCCAGGCATTTCTTACTGCCGACTTGAAAAGCTGTTAAGTAAAATCGGGCCCAGCCGCAGGCTAACCTCGGCCAACTTTAGAGCATTCGTAGCCAGGCTGCAACCCCGATCTAGAGCATCAATCAAAGATGGCATAGCTCTCACCTGCAGCGAGGGCAGATCAATTCTCTTCACCAGATTGGAAACCTCCTTTTAGGTATCCTTTCAATCCTTTTTGTCCCTTTTCGTCAATTACTGAAATTTAGCCCACTGATCTAGATCAGCTCTTAATTCAAAATACTTCATGCCAATCATTCTTCATGCTTATCACCGTCCAGCCCCGCTCTCTGGCCAGGGGGAATACCTTTTTGGCAGAAGAGCCCTCATACGCGTATTCCCTCTCGGGATCATCGTGGTTAAGCACCAGTTGCAGCGAAAGAGGTCCGCTCGTCTCACTATAGCGCAACATGTGTATATCGCCATCGGCGTTGCCGCCAGCCAGGATCGGTTTGCGGCCGATATGAAGTTCGATATTGACCGGTTTGCCTGGTCCGTCGTCAAAAGGTTCGATCAATCCTGGTTTTCGGTACAGAACAAGATCGTCATCGGTCATTCGGGTTTCGAAGGTGATATTGCTGCCAATGACCCGTTCGCGGGATAGACCGTAAATCTCCTCCGACACCGTACGGACGAAGCTCATACCCCCGGCCGAGGCGATAAACACTTTGAATCCGTTATCCTCCAGATAATGCAGCAGTTCGACCATCGGTTTATAAACAAGCTGCTTGAGGGGCAGGCCAAAGCGTGGATGTTGAGTTTCACTCATGAAGGCCAGCGCCAGTGTCTCAAATTCATCCTGGGTCATACCGCCGTGGGTGTTGAAGAAGATCTGCATGAGGGCGGGAACGTCCCCCGGGTAGAGACCGGCAAAGTAGTCCAGGTCATCTGCCACGGCCGCTTTGTATTCGGGTTTTTCCAGCAGGCCGGCATCGGCCGCGGCCATTTCTTTCAGTCGCTCGATGGCGAATAGTAGTTGAAAGTAAGTCGGCTTTTCGCACCAAAGGGTGCCGTCGTTGTCAAAGGTGGCGATGCGCTCGGCCGGTGGCCGGTAATCAGGGCTGTTTTCGGCCGTTATGGCCGCTACAAAATCCAGGATCGCTTGTCTTGTTGGCGAGTCCTGCCATAAAGATAATTCTTCAGACATAAGTACGCTCGATTGAAAGAGGTTGGCCCAGGCGCAACCCCTACTTTGTCCCGGTCTCCAGTACACTTTTTGGATCAGAGAAACCACCAGATAATCAGCACCAGTATCCAATTGCGGATCACCTTGCTGATCATGACCCACAAGATGAAGCTATTCCGGCCGATGCCGGCCATACCGGCCCCGATAGTCAAGACGGTTCCGATGAACGGGATCGAGGCTACAAGCAGCGGCAAGGGACCCAGGCGCCGATAGGATCCCAGGACTTTTTCCCATGTTTCGGGTTTGATCTGGGTGAAGACCGTCTCGATCTTTTCCTTACCTTGCCGGCCGGCGTAGAAATTGGCCAGGCGTGCCAGCGAGCCCAGGATGCTGATAACAAGAACAATCAGCCAGATTTGAGGGTCTGTTAGCACATCAATCAAGGGTTAATCCTCCTCGTGACGAGTGACAGTCACATCTATTGCGCGCCGGCTCAGCTCTTCTCCAATCGTTTGGACAAGGTGCCTACATAGCGGTTGAGCCAGGGTGCCCGCCAGATGGCCCGGACTAGAAAGGTCCACACGACGGCAACCGCACCAATGACGGCGTAGGCCCATGGACCTTGAAGCGTGGTTAAGCGGAACAATTCCTGGGTCAAAGGTAAGAAAGTGATGACAATAAATAGCAGTAATAGGACGATCGCCATATACGTGTTGCGCCAATCACGGCTCAGTACATCGCCACCGACCCAGAAACGCGTTGGTGGCTGAACGAAGACAATGAGCACCAGGCCGATGACGACCAATAGGTAGGTGACAGCAAGCTGTGAGTAAGCTATATCGATAAGACCACGGCCGAAGATCCAGCTCACGGCCAAGGAGGCTAACGTCATCGTTACTGCTGCTGGTACGACGAAATGCCACAGGCGAGAGCGCATATATTGGCGAGGCAAGGTTCCGGACGAGGCCCACAATGTCAGGCCCACTGAGGGCACAATGACCGTAAAGAAGGCAATGATCCCGCCCTGAGTGGGATGATAGTAAAAGATGCGCCGGTCGCTCAGGAACATGATAATGGTGAGCAAGAGGACATAGCCAATTTGAGCCAAGTTGATTTTCAGAATGTCCAGCATGCCGTTGACGATGTGCTGTCCCCGTTCCAACACCGTTGGCAGCACCTGAAAAGAATCTTCCAACAAGACAATGTCGGCCAAACCCAAGGTTACCTGGCTGCTGCTTCGCAAGGTGATCCTCAAATCCGCCTCCTCCATGGCCGGGATATCATGGGCAGCATCGCCCACCATGGCTACCCGCTCCCCCTGGCGGCGCAGGGTACGCACGATCTGGCCCTTTTGTTCGCTGGTCAATAGGGCGAAAACAGCAGCCTCCTGCACGATCTGCCCCATCTGGCTTCGTTCCATCCGGGCTAACTGTGAACCGGAAACAGCCGCCTTCCCGGTCGTTTGCCCTTTGCTTATACCCAGTTGGCCGGCTGCTTCTAGGACCGGTTCCGGATCATCTGACGAAAGGATCTTTACCTTGATTCCTGCTTCGCTGAAGGCCTGCACGGCCTCGACTGCTTCGGGACGAATCCGCTCGTCGAACCTCAGGCTACACAGGGGAATCAGATCCTCAGGCAGCTGGGCCTGACTATCTTCATTATGCAGGGCCGTAGGTTCTGGCAGATAGGCAAACAGCAACTGGGGGGTATCATCTGTCGTCTCATCTTCGGTGGCTTCTTCTCCTGCCGCTTCGTCAGGACCATTCTGGAACTCACCTTCATCGCGCCGAGACCGCCTAAAAAGCTGGTTTATACGGGCAACGCTTTTCTGCACGATCGATTCGGGCGCACGGTCGTTCTCTTCTGCTTTGGCTGGGGCTGCTTCCATATCAAGATAGGGCTCCAAGGTCAGGGGCTCGCCGACGACATAGGTGCCTCGTAGGTCAGCTTCTAAAAAGGTCAGGGCGCTCCACCCGTACGCGGACAGATATGAGGCTGCTTCCTCCACCGGCCGGCTGCTACCGTCGAAGTTTTGGGCGATGGCTTGAAGAAATTCATTGTTGCTCTTAATACTGTGAGCCAGGTCGCCCAATATCTGCCGTACCCGGCTTTCGGCCAGAGCCGGCTGATTCTCCTCGCCGGGAATCATTTCAAGGTGAACCTCGGCGCCAGTCAGCGTTCCAGTCTTGCTGAAGCATAGTACCGATATCTGGGCCAGCGCTTCTACCGCTCGTGACTCGCGAACGAGAGCGCCTATATCGCCCAGCCTGGCGCTGCCGATCGCATAGGTGGCCACGATCATGAAGAAGAGGCTACTGGGGGCGATGCTGAAGAAGCCCGAGGCGGCTTCGCGATAAACATCTTCAAAGACCCTTGACACGATGGGAAACTCGAGCATATCCAGGACAAGCAGTGCCAGGAAGAAGAGGATGAGCGCCAGCATGACCCGAAGAAAGCGGACCATAATACGCTGCAAAGGAGTCAAAGCCTCGCTCGTCTCTGGGACTGGCGTCCACTTTCGAGCGCCAAGGTCGTCGGGCAGCGACGTGACCTGATAGACGGCCCGCCCTTGCAGACAATAAGCGCCGGCCTGGACCAGATCTCCTTTACGCTTGATATTTGTTCGGCTCTCGTTTCCGACGGCCCGCGCCTCGACGACTGTTGGCTCGCCACTCAATAGCTCCCCATCGACTAGAAATTCGTCTCCCGGGCCAACGATTAGCACATCCCCAACGACGATGTCGTCGAGGTCGGCGCTTCGAATACGGCTATCACGAATGACCGTTGGCTGTGGACGGGCCAGGTCAAGGAGTTTCTCGACCTGGTTGGTCGCGTACAGTTGCTGGGCGGCATTAAGGCCGACGTTGAGCAGAAAGACACCAAAGGTCAACAGCGCACTCAGAGGATCTCCGAGTAGGGCTTGGGCCGCTGCCAGGCCGATCATATTGAAGTTGAAAATGGAAAAGGTGCTGGTGCGCCAGATCTCCCGGCGGACTTGACGCGCGGCCGCGGCCTGGGCCTGGCTAACGTCCGCCGACCGGCGAGCGGCCGCTTCGTCCTCACTTAAGCCTGCAAACTGTTGCAGATCAGCTGATGCTTGATCGGTAGCCGAATGCCCCTGACCCGCAAATAACAAGCTCCAGTAGCGCCATACCGCCACCAAGGCCATTATTAAACCAATGGTGCCGCTAAGACCAAAGAATCGCTGCGTTTTCATCCTGGTCTCCATTCGTTTTACTAAATCCCAAATTCCTCAGCCCTGATCGCCGCCCGGCAGTCGCCGCCGGTTGCCATAGATGGTGTCTGCATTGAAAGCCAGGTCGGTTTCTCGCACCAAAGGGTGCCGTCGTTGTCAAAGGTGGCGATGCGCTCGGCCGGCGGCCGGTAATCGGGGCTGTTTTCGTCTGATATGGCAACAACGAAATCCAGGATCGCCTGTCTGGTTGGCGAATCCTGCCATAAAGATAATTCTTCAGGCATAAGTACGCTCAATTGAATGAGGCTGGCCCAGATCTTACGTCTGAGCCAACCCATTGCTAATGTCAAGCTCTTTTTTCGACTCTATGTCAGCTCAACAGAGCCGCTCACCAGAGCCGCTCACTATCGCAAACCACCGCTGGTAGAATCCTGCATCTTGGCCATCACGCTGTCGAGGTTGAAGGCATCCGGTTTCTGCCGCGGGGGGAATTCCCTGAATGACTGAAGCTGTTCGGCCGCCAGCGCCTGCATGGGATAAATCACGAAGATGTGCTCCAGAACCCAGTTCCAATAACCATTTGAATTTTCATCAGCTCTCTCGAACGGATCGCGTCGGAGGTTGAAGATCTTCGGCAACCGGAGTGGAACAAATGGTTCGGCCCAAAGCTGCATGGTTTTGGCCCGCTGCTCATAGAAGACAGCCTTCCAATCCCCGTAGCGGATAGCCACGATAAGTCCGTCGTCATTGGTGTAGAAGAACCAGTTGCGGGGGCTCTCTTCGGTCTCGCCGGTGAGGTAGGGTAGGATATTGTAGCCGTCAATCTTGACCTTGAAATTTTTATCACCGACTTGATACCCATTTTGGAGCTTCTCAACGACATCGGTCTCGCCGGCCGCCGCCAGCAATGTGGGCAGCCATTCCTGATGGGTGACGATTCCATTAAGGATCTTGCCAGCCTCGAACTTACCCGGCCAGCGGGCAAAGGACGGCACCCGGTAAGCGCCTTCCCAATTGGAGTTTTTCTCGCTGCGCCAGGGGGAGATAGCCCCATCCGGCCAGGTGTTGTAATGAGGGCCGTTGTCGGTCGAGTATAGGACGATGGTGTCTTCAGTTATACCCAGTTCATCCAGCGTATCGAGTATCTGGCCCACTGCGCGATCATGGAGGAGCATGGCGTCGTTGTAGAATCCCTGGCCACTGATACCCTCGGCTTCTTCAGGGATACGGGTCCATACATGCATGTGGGTCGAATTCCACCAGACGAAGAAAGGCTTATCGTCTGCGTGAGCCTGTTTGATGAACTCAATGGTGCGCTCGGTGACGTCGTCATCGATGGTCTCCATTCGCTCTTTGGTCAGCGGGCCCGTGTCTTCAATGCGGCCGTCGGCGAAGGAATGGATGACGCCCCTAGGGCCGAAACGCTCCCGGAAGGCCGGGTCCTTGGGGTAGTCTGGGTGCTCCGGCTCGTCCTCGGCGTCCAGGTGATACAGATTGCCATAGAACTCGTCGAAACCATGGTTGGTTGGCAGGAATTCGTCCTTATCGCCCAGGTGGTTCTTGCCGAATTGGCCGGTGACGTAACCGTGGGGCTTGAGCAATTCGGCAATAGTAGGATCTTCAGCCTGCAGGCCGACATTTGCGCCCGGGATACCCACTTTTGTGAGCCCGGTGCGTACCGGGTTTTGCCCGGTGATGAAGGCCGCCCGCCCGGCCGTACAGCTCTGTTGGGCGTAGAAGTCGGTAAATTCAATCCCTTCTTGGGCGATACGATCGATGTTTGGGGTGCGATATCCCATGGCACCCCGGTTGTTGTGGCTGATGTTGTACCAGCCGATGTCATCACCCCATAAAACAAGTATATTTGGTTTTTTGGCCATCAATTTTCTCCTTTTTGAAGTGAATATGGTGGCTAGCCCACCTGTAGGCTGCCGTTGCTAATAATGAATTTCCGATACTGTATGTGGCTGTGGTCGGGAAACAGGCGTGGGTTGCAGGGGTGCTCTTTCTTCAGCCCGGGCATGACACTGCTTGAACTTACGGCCGCTGCCACAGGGACAGGGATCATTACGGCCCACCTGGGCAAACAAGGCCTGCCACTTGGCCTCTTCAACCGCCAAAATTCCCGTCACTTCGGCCGCCGGACGGTTGCGATGCGTTAAGCCAGCCATGAGTTTCATTGGGAAGTCAACGTGATGGAAGAAGTGCTTAAAACCCGCACACAGGTAATTCAGGCCAACCTCGCCTGAGGGCGTCGTAATAAAACGATTCTTGGGACATTCACCGTGGCAGGCGAAACGCACATCGCAGTCCAGGCAGTATTGGGGCAGACCGTCCAGCTTGTCCTGGCCAAACTTCAATTGCTGCGGCGAAGCGACCATTTCAATCATGTGCTCTTGCTGAATGTTGCCTAGAAAGTAGCTAGGCTCGACAAAATGATCACAGGCGTACAGGTCGCCATTGTGTTCGATGGCCAGCCCTTGCCCGCAGGTTTCATTGAAGACGCACATGCCCGATGCATTCATGCCCAGCCAGTTGCGCAGCGCCGCCTCGAATGTTTGCACGTAGACCCGGCCGACATCATGATGTACCCACTCGTCGAAGATGGTGCTTAGAAAGCGGCCGAATTGCTCCGCCAAGACTGAGCGGTCAGAGACGGTGTTGCCTTCCTGGTACAGGGTCCGGCCGTCCTCGTTGATGCGCTCCACCACCGGAATAAACTGCATCCAATCGGCCCCGATCTCATCGCGAATGAAACGGTAGACCTCCAGGGGATGATCGCCGTTAACCCTGTTTACGGTGGTCAAGACATTGAATTCCACCTCGTGCTTTTGCAGCAGGCGGATGCCTCGCACGACCTTATCGAAAGTCGGCTGACCCCCTTTATCCACCCGGTAGACGTCGTGCAGTTCCCGGGGCCCGTCGATGCTGATGCCGATGAGAAAGTTATGCTCCTTGAAGAAGGCGCACCACTCGTCGTCGAGCAAGGTGCCGTTGGTCTGCATAGTGTTCAAGAAAGTCATACCCGGCCGGCGATACTTCTCTTCCAAGGCCATGGCCCGGCGGTAGAAGTCGAGCCCCATCAGGGTCGGTTCGCCGCCCTGCCAGGCTACGCTAACCTGGTTGGTTCGGTGAGATTCGATGAGTTGGCGAATATACCTCTCCAGCAATTCATCACTCATCCGGAACTTGCTGCCGGGGTAGAGGAGTTCCTTATCCAGGAAGAAACAATAGGCGCAATCCAGATTGCAGATGGCCCCGGTGGGTTTGGCCAACAGGTGAAAAGCCTCCGGCGCGTCTTCGGGGATAACGAATTCGTTCTGTTTGTTAGTTCGGATACTGGTCAAATCAATCGTTGTCATAGGCACTTCAAAAGTTCGCTGAATCTTGTCCACTTCTGCTTACAAGTAGGAGTTCCCACATTTGGATGAGGCAAATATCGCCATTGAGTATGGGTACGGCGAACCCGCCGGCGGTGGTAAACTTGGTACTTGGACTGAGGAAGATCTCGGTTATTCACTTGCCGATAGGCCAATCGAAGGCGTCCAGATTATGGACGCCTTCCCAATCACCTGGCGGCTGGGCAGTTCGCGGTTATTCTTTCTTGCTTTCTGTCTCTTCCGCGCTTTCGAGCAGTTCCAATTCTTCCGGTACCGATTCGACCACCTCTTCGTTTTCCACCAACTCTTCAGCTTTTTCAAGATGCTCGTCGACGATTTCTGAGACGATCACCTCGCCGCTGAATTTGGCATCCATCCGGGCGTTCAGTGTGTCCCAATCGGCTTCCTGAACAAGAACAGCCAAAGCGGACTCCTCAGGGGTCATGTTTTCACCTAACTCTTTGAGCAGTTTATTTTTGATGCCACGGTCGAACAGGGCGAAAGCGGTGCCTAAGGCGGCGCCGGCGACGATCCACCCGGCCGGGCCAAACAGCACCGCAAAGACGAGGCCGATCAGACCCCCTTTCAAGAAACCCTTACCAGCCGGATCATCCTTGGTCTGGTGCAGTTTAATCTTGCCTTTCTCCGTCTTGGTGATGGCCACGGCGTCTTTGAGTTTGACGACCTTCTCCTTGTCCAGTTTGCGGACTACCGCCAGGGCCGCTTCGGCCGTATCTGGCTGGGCGTACTTCACCACAATGAAACTATATTTTTCAGACATCAAAATCTCCCTGTAACGTAGGATAAAAAAACGCTTGCTGAAAATGGTTAGAAGTTAATTCCCCAATTGTTCAAGACCATAAACAGGCAGGGATATATCAGCAATCAACGGTTTAGATCTATGGAACACTGAGTACGCGATTCCGCTGATGGCGACTACCACGGCTGCAAAACAATTGTGGGTCGACAATTATTATTTTTAAAATTTGAACCCGTTTTTACCTAGCCGGTCTGAAAGCAAGGCATTAAACGCAAAACGTTCTGCAAAACTGAACCTCGCCTTATTTAACTGCCGTAACCTGGGGCCTTGCTGCGGTTGCCATAACCGCCACCGGCGTACATGCCGATGTCCGACAACAAGCCAAGCCCAAGCCAAATCCAATCGAAACCGGTAACGCCACCCGGAAATACGATGACATACATCAAGGTCGTCCAGGGCAGAAACAGGAAGCCCAGGAAGGGAATGAGAAAGTTGTCAAAGGCCAGTTGCCAACGAGCCGGATTGATCAGCCACCAGATAAGAACGCCCGCTCGGGGTCCAAGGAATAAGAGCACCGTAAAGAAACAACACATTTTTCCACTCCTTTAAATTGATCTAAGATTTCCACCAACCTGGAGTTGTCAAACACATTTTACTTAACCATGGCCCGATAGGGTAATAACCCCCACCTCGGCCAGGCCGTTGAGCATCAACTGGATGGCGAGTGCACCCAAGAAGATGCCCAGGACCACCTCCAGCAATTCAATGGTTGCTTCAGAAAGATAGGGGGCTACCTTATCGGAAAAGAGCAGGATCCCCAGGTCGATGAACATGACGATGGCGATCAAAACGACGACGGCGATGGAGCTGGGCAGATCGGTCACTTCCGACGAAGCCACGACCAGGGTCACAATGCCAACGGGATTCAAGGTCAAAGGAATAGCCAGGGGCGAGATGGCCAGGCTCATGGGATCGACATCCTCACCTCCGCCGACGGCCGCTTTTGGTTTGCCGCCACCCATGACCATGTTCAGAGCCAGGAGCAACAAGATCAGGCCGCCGATGATATTGAGGGCGCCGATGGAAAAGTGCAGCACCTGCTGGAGCAGCGCGCCGAGCACAAACATTCCAACGCCCACACTGCCGGCGACGATAACAATCCGGCGGGCAATGGCCCGGCGAGTGTCCTTGTCCATGTCCGCAGTCCTGGCCATGTAAACCAGCAACACTTTGATCGGTCCCATGCCAATGAACAAAGCGATGAACCCTTCAGCTAAAGAAAACGAAAACATCTTTCTGTCCCTCTACTTAAAAGTCATGATGATTGTGCCGCGGCTGCGGCTTCTCCGGCGCGTTTTTTGCGCTCGGCCGGATACAGGCTAATAAAGATGAGTAGCACAGCCAGACCAGCGGCGATGGCCGCCATCCAATTGATGGCATTAAAGCCCACTTTGTCGGCCAGAACACCCCCCAATATACTGCCCAAAAAGGAGCCAATAGCGCTGGCTCCGATCACCCAGCCGACAGCCTCCCCAGCGGGAATGGTGGAGTAACGAACGGCCAGTTTGGGCTGGGTCAAGCGGACAAAGGGATTGCCCTGGTAGAGAAGCTGCATGAAAGCCACCACGAACAGAATGGGGGCATTGGCGACCAGGCCCAGCACAGCCATGCCCAGTGCGCCGGCCAACCGGGCTACATTACCGGCCGTGAAGGGAGGTAAACCGCCAGCGCGAGCCGTCCACCTTCCGGCGATGAAAAAGAAAACGATGTTTATAAGACCGGCCAGAGAGATGAGGCCGGCCGTGGTTGCCGCGTCGATACCATATACATTGGGCATAATATTGGAGATCTGGTTATTGACGCCGTTGTTAGCCACTGAACTAAGGATAAGAATGAGCAAATACATGCCAAAGGTAGAAATGAGCACCTGTTTCAATCCAGCATGTTTAGCCTTGGCTTTGATCTCGTTTTTCTCCTCGTCGTTCGCCACCTCGGCCGTTGCGACTTGAATGCGATCAGCCGCTTTTTTGCTGGTGAACCAGGTAATGAGAAAGGCCAGGAACATGACGGCCGCGGCCAGGTAAAAACGGTCACTAAATTGCCAACCGGCCGCTGCAGCTCCGCCCATAAGTGCCCCACCCAGAACCTGGCCGATGGGGGCTACAAGATTGTAGGTAGTCAGTCGTTTGGCCTCTAAAGCCTGCCCCAAACCGGCGCCAACGATAAATACGGGAGACACAGCGGCTACCGCGGCGACAGAGACGCCCATGACGATGGCATCGATGGCGAAGAAGGCGCTTGATAGGGCAGAGATGCCGAAGGCGAGAAAGGCGACGGCCATGCCCAAGACGCCCAAACTCATGATCAGCCGGTGGGCCCGATAGCGGTCGGCGAAACCACCCAATACCGGTCCGGCGATAGCTGCCAGACTGATAATGGCCATTACTACACCTGCATCGGCCGCGTTGCCTGTCGTTTGGGTGATGTATGGGGGAATGAGCAAGGCCACAAAAGCCGAAAAGCCGGCCCCCATGGCGATATTAGCGATCATCCACCATTCAAATGCGGATCCTTTTTCCAAAGGAGTCGGATTAGAAACGCTCATTTTATTTCTTCCTCTCTTCCGGTTCTTGTATGGCCGAAATGCCGGATCGAAGCTCACGGAAGGCCGCCAATAACCGTTCGGGCGGTCCTCCCTTTTCGACAAAAGCATCGGCTCCAGCTTGCAAGGCTTTCTGCTTCTGCTGGGGTTG
>PVMS01064328.1_pt1 | contig 12766 bp, 14 predicted proteins | sample 1853461 | NCBI WGS metagenome assembly PVMS01 (sample SAMN08582032, study PRJNA380276) | Marine sediment metagenome, whole genome shotgun sequencing project. | isolation source: ocean sediment barecode stripped | collected 2017 | reverse complement strand
TTAATAAAATATCGAACCGTGTCTTTTGATCCCTCTGAAATATCACCAACAGCTGCATTCAGATCTTTTGCATTTTTATAATAATTATAAAAACGGGTAAATTCTACTGAAAACACTTTTTTGATTAATTCTTCTTTTGAAAACTCTGAAAGGACTTCGTTAATATTGGGTAAATACTCATCAATCTCATGATTAATCTCAGTCTCTTTTATATTATTTGCTAAATGAAATAACTGCACTTCACATATTTCCATACCTGAAGGAATTTCTTTGGCTACAAATTTCTTTTGGATTAATTTTTCAATCGTGTGAATCTTACGTTTTTCACTTTTTGAAACGATTACCATAGAGATTCCTGTTTTCCCAGCACGCCCTGTACGCCCACTACGGTGTGTATAGGTTTCAATTTCATCTGGTAGTTGGTAGTTAATTACATGAGTAATATCTTCTACGTCTATTCCCCTAGCTGCAACATCGGTTGCCACCAACATTTGAATTTGGCGAGACCTAAATGATTTCATCACTAAATCTCGTTGGTTCTGACTCAAATCACCATGCAAAGCTGCAGCATTGTACCCATCATCTATAAGTAGTTCTGCTACTTTTTGAGTATCTCTTTTAGTTCGACAAAACACCACAGAAAAAATTGATGGGTTGGCATCTGCTAATCTTTTTAGTGCTTGATAACGATCTCTGGCATTTACTAAATAATATTCGTGAGACACATTCTCGGCGCCAATATTTTTACTTCCTATTGTGATTTCAACAGGTCTGCGCATAAAATTACGGGCAATTTTAGAAACTTCTTTAGGCATGGTAGCACTAAACAACCACGTACTTTTGTCTTCTGGCGAATGTGATAGGATTTCAGTAATATCCTCATAGAAGCCCATGTTTAGCATTTCATCTGCTTCATCTAAAACGCAATATTCAATTTTAGAAATATCGATCATACGCCTTCCAATCATATCTTTCATTCTTCCAGGCGTAGCAACAATAATCTGAGCCCCTTTTTTAACATTTCGTGCTTGATCTGTAATACTGGCACCTCCGTAGATCGCAACTACGTTTAGCCCTTTGTAATACTTTCCATAATTGATCAATTCATTGGTAATCTGCATGCAAAGTTCCCGTGTTGGGGACAAAATAAGTCCCTGTGTAGTACGGCTATCTACATTAATCTTTTGAAGCATTGGAAATCCAAATGCTGCAGTTTTTCCAGTTCCAGTTTGTGCTAATGAAACAATATCTGTTTCTTTTTCAAGGAGAATGGGAATTGTTTTTTCTTGTACTTCAGATGGAGTTTCAAACCCCATATCTGCTACTGCCTTTAGAATATTTTCATCAAGGCCTAATTCTGTAAATTTACTCATGTAGTATTTTATATGATTTATTTGTGTGCTAGTTAGAAGTATATTCGACAAATAAACCTATACTACTCCTTTCAACACTACCTCACCCTGAGGTTTTTAAGTCCTACTTAGCAATTGCTTCCTAGAACGAAGGCGCAAATGTAATGATTTTAATTTAAGTATTTTGGTAGTTTCGATACATCTGTCGGAGGCTGATATTCAACAGCCTTTGAATGTAATCTTTAAGAATCCTTAATCTTTGACGCAGGAAGCTGTCTCGAGTGCCAATCAATTAACTTTTTGAAAGATAATCAATCAATAACTGAACTGCTTTCCCACGATGTCCTATTTTACTTTTCTGATCTAAGGTCATTTCTCCAAAAGTCTTTTTATATCCTTTCGGTTGAAATATGGGGTCGTATCCAAATCCATTTTCACCACGAGATTCTTTGGTAATAAATCCCTCACAAATACCTAAAAACAATTTTGATCCCTCTTTCAAATTAAGAGCAATTGCTGTTTTAAATTGGGCTTCCCTATTTGGATTATCTTTTAACTCATTTAAAAGTCTTTGCTTATTTGCGTCGGAATCTTTTGCTGGCCCTCCATATCGAGCACTATACACACCCGGAGCATTATCAAGAACCTTTACCTCCAAGCCAGTATCATCAGCAAAACAATCATAACCATATTTAGATTTTACATAATTGGCTTTTAAAATTGCGTTCCCTTCAATCGTTTCTGAAGTTTCTGGAATATCTTCAAGGCAATCAATTTCAGTTAAGCTCAATAATTCAATATGAGGGGGCATTAATGCTCTTACTTCTCTTAATTTGTTTTTATTGTGGGTTGCGAAAACGAGTTTCATACACATGACCTCAAAGGAGGTTATCTTTTTAAAATTAGCAAAATCACTTTTTAGAATACAAAGCTATTCTATTGCCTTCGGTATCTTGGAAAACTCCCATATACCCGATTTCTGGAGAAATTTGAGCTTTCCCTTGAAGTATCTTTCCTCCAGCATCTTCTATTTTATCAAGTTCTATTTGAACATTATCACTATTAAAATAAATTAAGGTTCCTTCGTGACTTGGTATATAACTTTCGTACTTCATCAAGCTCCCCATTGCTCCTGGAACTTCAGGATTTGATGGAAAGAATGCCATCATCACACCTCCAATATCTTGAAGGGATATTTCAATATCAAAGACTGTTTCGTAAAATGCCTTTGCTCGATCCATATCACTTACCGGAATCTCGAACCACGCAACCATATTTTGTTTCATAATTATTTATTTTTTTAAATTTTCTACTCCAAAATCAATTCTTTTCATAATACCTCTCAATAATCTCATCCACACTTTTAATCGTTTTTTTTGTCCAATCGAATAATATTTCTTTTTTTTCTTTTTCGGAAAGCTGCCAATCAATGTTGGTTTGTTTCAGCTTTGTCACTACTGATTGTAGGATTATCGCTGCCGAAACTGAAATGTTTAAGCTTTCGGTAAAACCATACATAGGGATTTTTAAAAATCCATCTGCTTCTTTTAAAATAGTAGCGCTTAATCCTTCCTTTTCGGTTCCAAAGAAAAAAGCAGATTTTTTTGTAACATCAAAATCGTGAAATAATTGTGAGTCATTATGAGGAGAAGTAGCAATGATTTGATAGTTTTCTTTCCGAAGAGAATCTATACAACTTCTTGTCGTGTCGTACCGTTTAATATTTACCCATTTTTGAGCTCCCAAGGCTATTTCTTTATCTATACGTTTTCCAAATTTTTCTTCTATAACATGCAAATCCTGAATTCCAAAAACATCGCAAGATCGCATTACTGCACTGGTATTGTGCAACTGAAAGACGTCTTCAGAAACCACAGTGAAATGACGGGTTCGTTTTGATAATACCTCATCAAATAGATTTCGTCGGTGCTCTGTTAGATAGGTTTGTAAATATTCAAATAGTTGTTTATCCAATGATAATTAAGTATTTTTATACTTCTTCTCCTACTTCCCGAGACTTCGGGAGTGGATTCGAAGGATTTAAATAACGAAGATATAAAATACACCATTCTTAATCTCCCCTCATGGGGTGAAATTAAAAAACATGAAAATCACAGTATTAACAGGAGCCGGTATGAGTGCCGAAAGTGGTATCAAAACGTTTAGAGATAGTGGTGGATTATGGGAAGGTCATGATGTGATGGAAGTTGCTTCACCACAAGGTTGGAAAAATAATCCTGAACTGGTTTTAGACTTTTATAATCAACGTAGAAAGCAGTTACTAAGTGTTCAACCAAATACCGGACATATTGCTCTGGCAGAATTGGAAAGTGAGCATTCGGTTTCTATAATTACTCAGAATGTAGATGATCTTCACGAAAGAGCGGGAAGTACAAATGTATTGCACCTGCACGGTGAATTATTCAAAGTACGAAGTACAGTAATTGAGAATACTATTCTCGATTGGAAAAAAGATCTAAATTTGGGGGATACTTGTAAAGACAATTATCAACTTAGGCCTCATATAGTCTGGTTTGGAGAAGCCGTACCTGAAATGGATAATGCGATAAGAATTGTCATGCAAACAGATATTCTAATCATAATAGGTACCTCTATGCAGGTTTATCCTGCAGCGGGTTTATTGCAATATGCTCCTGAAAATTCTAAAATGTTTTTTGTTGATCCAAAGCCTTCTATTTCATCTAGCGAAAGGTTAACTGTCTTTGCTGAAAATGCCACTAGTGGAGTACAAAAAGTAGTTTCAGAAATCAACTCGTTTTTATAAAATGAATCCGGAAACATTAGTCAAAAAGCTAAACTTTCCAAAAGCCTACCGCAAGGTCAGACTAGACATTGCACGTTGGGTTATAGAACATCCAGAGACTTTTCCACAGTTATTAGATATTTGTTTTAAATCCAATGACAATATCTCTTATAAAGCTGCTTGGATCTTAGAATTTGTTTGTATTGAAAAGTTAGAATTATTACTTCTTCATTTAGATCTGTTTTTTAAAAACTTACCTAAGGTTCAAAAAGACCAAGCGGTGAGACCATTTTCAAAAATATGCTTAATGCTTGTTAAACAGTACTATAAAAAGAAAGATGATATGGTCATTAATTCTTTACAGCCTCGACATAAAAAGGCAATGACTGAATGTTGTTTCGATTGGTTAATTACCGATCAGAAAGTGGCTTGTCAGGCATTTTCCATGGATGCCCTGTATCTATTAGGAACAGAAATAGAATGGATCCATCCTGAACTAAAAGTGACCTTAGAACAAAATATCCATAGCCAAAGTGCAGCTTATTGTGCAAGAGGGAGGATTACTTTGGAGAAAATTAAAAAGTTCAAACGAAAAACTCATAACTCATAACTCCTAACTCTTAACTCTTCCTTATCTTTGCACCTTCGTTAACCGAAGCCTTGGCGATGGTGAGGAATCAAAACATAAAACTATGTCAACCCACACATTAAAAGCAATATCACCTATTGATGGAAGGTATGCTTTAATAACAAAATCGTTAGTTCCTTTTTTTTCCGAAGAAGCACTTATAAAATATCGGGTACAGGTAGAAATTGAATACTTTATCGCTTTAGTTGAAATGGGTATCCCGCAATTAAGTGATTTTGATACCACTCTCTTTTCAGAATTACGATCTATTTTCAATCAGTTTTCTACTGAAGATGCTTTGAAAATCAAAGAAATAGAAAAAGTAACCAATCACGATGTAAAATCGGTTGAATATTTTATCAAGGAAAAATTTGATGCTCTAGGGCTGAAAAAATACAAGGAGTTTATCCATTTCGGATTGACTTCACAAGATATTAATAATACGGCTATACCTTTGTCATTGAAAGAAGCGATGAACGATGTGTATGTGCCAAAACTTTTAGATCTTCAAAACAAGTTACAAGAACTGGCAAAAGAATGGGCAGAGATTCCTATGTTGGCTAGAACTCATGGGCAACCAGCTTCTCCTACTCGATTAGGAAAAGAAATTGAAGTTTTTAATGTTCGCCTTGAAGAACAATTTAATTTATTAAACAATATTAAAAGTGCCGCTAAATTTGGTGGAGCCACTGGTAATTTTAATGCCCACAAAGTTGCTTTTCCTGATGTAGATTGGAAAGTGTTTGGGAAAAATTTTGTTCAAAACAAATTAGGATTGCATTACTCCTTCCCTACTACACAGATAGAACATTATGATCATTTAGCAGCATTGTTTGATTGCTTAAAAAGAATTAACAATATACTTATAGATCTAGATCGTGATATTTGGACCTATGTTTCAATGGATTACTTCAAACAAAAAATTAAAAAAGGTGAGATAGGATCTAGTGCTATGCCCCACAAAGTAAATCCTATAGATTTTGAAAACAGCGAAGGTAATTTGGGAATTGCCAATGCCATATTTGAACATCTTTCGGCTAAACTTCCTATTAGCAGAATGCAAAGAGACCTAACAGATAGTACTGTATTGAGGAATATTGGTGTTCCCTTTGGTCATACATTAATAGCATTTAATTCCACTTTAAAAGGACTCAATAAATTATTGTTGAATGAAGATAAGTTTAGAGAAGATTTAGAAAATAACTGGGCAGTAGTCGCGGAGGCTATTCAAACAATTTTACGGCGGGAAGGCTATCCAAATGCTTACGAGGCATTAAAAGGCTTAACACGTACCAACGAGAAAATAAATGAACAATCTATTGCTGCTTTTATTGATACTTTGGATGTTTCAGATAATGTGAAGAAAGAATTGAGAGCTATTTCTCCTTCCAATTATACGGGAATATAAAAAGAAAAACCCTGCTCGGTATTGAAAACCAAGCAGAGTTGATAAGTGGTTAATTCTTCTTTTACATATCGAATAATTTCCCGATTGAGCTTAATTCAGAAGCATTGATATCTCCTCTTTCAATTGAATTCAACAATTTTATCATTTGATCCGGGCGCATATTCTCACCCAATAGTCTGAATAATGCAAATCCCTTTTCATCATCACTAGCAAAAATAATTATTTCATCTATTGCATCTTCTTCACCTAAATACTTAAGGGTTGCTCCTCTATTTTTGGAACCAAACTTCATCAGAGTCTTGTATTGGTCCTGATTTATTATATCCTTCAGTTCTTGTTTTTTTACATCGTATTCGGAAACGTTTTCTCCTTTTAAAGGAAAAGCAACAATATTAATCTTTTTAACGGTTTCAAGAATATCTTTCTCTTCTTGCGTTAATGAGTTGCTATCGGTTTGTAATAAACTGGCAGCAATATCAATTTTTAAAAAAGCATCATCATCCTGTCTGTCTACCAAATAACGTTGCAATGATTTTTCGTTGCTACAGCTCAACAAAGTAAGTGCAGCTAAACTAATTCCTACAATATATTTTATAAGTACCATATCTCTTAATGTTTTTTGTCTATATTCTTTAACTCTTCACTTCCCGGCATATTAAGATCGCTAGTAAGTTTAGATATCTGCTTTAAATCTATATTCCCGGTAATGCTCATAATTACAGTTCTTTCTTCACCATCTAGATCTCCCGAAAGATGCATTAATAGTTCTTTTACATGATTTTCATCACTACCTTCTTTAGAATAAAATTTAATGTTTTTACCTTCATCCTTCACACGCATTAATTCTGATAAACCTTTTGAACTCGCTAAGTATTTTTCTACAGCATCATCCATTCTGGAAGCAACTTCAGGATTATCGGTTGTATAAATTTTAATGTTATCCAAACTGTTTATCAGTGCTAGATATTCTTTAGCTTCAGGATCATTTGAATTTAAATCCATCTTGCTTAAGAGTTTAAACATATTCTTGGTAACTACAACAGAAGTTACTTCATCTTCGCCTTCAAATGAGTCGAAGGCATCTTGTGCACTTACTAATAAGGGTGCTACTAAAAAGGTGATTAAAATTGCTATCTTTTTCATAGTGTTTAATTTTTTGATTAATGATTATTTTAAAATTTTATTTTTGGCTTCTGTAAATTGACCTAAGACTGCCAACTCTCCGGTTCCTTTATTAATATTTTTAGAAAGTAAAAGCAGTGTTTCTTTAGATTCATTAAAGGCTGCTAATGCTTCTTGTTCTTCTTGAGTTAATTGGTTTCCTGGCATTAATAAACTTGCCACACCTATCACAATTATAACCGAGGCAGCAATACTATACCACCATCTTCTCGATAAACTTTGTGATTCAGGTAATTCTATTTCTCGTTCCGAAACTTCCTCTTGTGCAGCTTTTAATCCCATAAATAAATTTTTATATGCTGCCAAATGTGGTGCTACATCCTTACCTGTAAAATATTCCCTAAGGGCAGCTTCCTGTTCAATGTTTGATTTACCTTCAAAATAATCTCTAAAAACGATTCTATTTTAGCTAATTCCATAGTTATATTGTTGTATTAATTGTTCTCTTACAGCTTTACGAGCTCTTGATAATGACACTCTAATAGCGGTTTCATTAATTTCAAGCATTTGAGCAATTTCAGTAAACTCAAATTGTTCTATATCTCGCAGTTGCATAATAATTTTTTGCTTTTCCGGGAGTGTTTCCATAAATCTAAAAACCAACTCTACCCCTTCATTTTCCTCTACTTTTCTCTCAATGTTTTCAGAATTTTTAAAATTGTTATGTACAATTTTTAAATTTGATGCTTGTCTAGATTTTAATCGATCTAAACAATAATTTTTTGTCATTGTGATGGCAAATGCTTCTGGACTTCTATAGTTCCCAATTTTTTCACGCCCATTCCATAATTTCAAAAATACTTCTTGAACAGCATCTTCAGCTTCATCTTTAGAGACTAACAGTCTTTTGGCAAGCCTATATAATTTATCCTTACAAGGAAGTATAGTTTCTAAAAATTCTTTTTGTTCCAATTTGATTAGCGTTTAATTTGCTGTTCTATCATTATGACGAAGCACTCTAAATTTTGTTACAAATTAAAAAACTAATTTTCATATTAACAATAATGTACCTATTTTAGGAGTTTACAAATAAAATTGAATAATCCTCTTTATGAAAAAGAAAATCTACTTATTGCTTATTGTTTTATCCTCAGTTTTTATTTCTTGTTTCGAAGATAATGATGACAACATACAAATCTCTTCTGAATTAGATATTAAGAACTTCATCTATAGAGGACTTAACTTCTTTTATCTTTACAAAGCAGATACTCCAGAACTTGCAGATGATGCTTTTGCAAATCAAGATGAGTTGGATGATTTTTTAAATTCTTTTGGATCTCCCGAAACATTATTTGATTATTTACAATCTCCTCAAGATAGATTTAGCCTTTTAGTAGATGATTTTGTAGAACTTGAAAATTCTCTAAATGGAATTACTAAAAACCACGGAATGGAATTCGGGCTTGTTTTTTTTCCAGATGGCAGTGATAATGTATTTGGTTATGCCCGATATATTCTACCTGGAACAGATGCTGAAGCTAAAGGTTTAGAGAGAGGATTAATTTTTACAACAATAGATGGGCAACAAATTAATGAAGGTAATTTTAAAGACTTATTGGAACCCGATACCTATACAATTGGTCTCGCAACAATTGAAGGAGAAACTATTACTCCTACTGGAGAAAGTGTGGAGTTAGTCAAACAGGAATATACAGAAAATCCAATATTTATTTCTGAAACCCTTACTATTGAAAATCAAAAAGTTGGTTACCTTATATATAACGCTTTTACCCGAGATTTTGATCCGCAACTCAATGCTGCTTTTGCAGAATTTAAATCTAATGGAATTACTAATTTAATTATAGACTTACGATATAATGGAGGAGGGTCAGTCGAAACAGCCATAGACTTATCCAGTATGATTACTGGTCAATTTAATGGACAATTGTTTGTAAATGAAGAATGGAATGATGATCGTCAGGAAGAATATGCAGAACCCAAACTTTTTAATAACTCCATACATACCGGTGAGGGAATTAATAGTCTTAACCTTAATCAAGTTTACATCATTACAACCAAACGTACTGCTTCTGCAAGTGAACTGGTTATTAATGGCCTAGACCCTTATATTAATGTCACACAAGTGGGAGGTACAACTACTGGAAAGTTTCAAGCTTCATTTCTTCTATATGATGCTCCTGCACCAAATTTTAGTAGAAGTCAGGCCAATCCAGGGCATACCTATGCGATGTTACCTTTAGTTTTTAAAACGGTGAATTCGGTTGGTTTTACAGATTTTGTTGATGGACTTGATCCTGAGGTTCTTATACTAGAAGATTTCTCTAATTTAGGTGAATTAGGGAATATAAATGAACCCTTGTTAGCTGCTGCCCTTAATGAAATTTTTCCAACACATTATCCACTACAAAAAAATCTTGTTCAGCTTGAAGAAATATCAGATAGTAAAGCGCATTTACCTGCTTATCAATTGATGATAGCAGAAAAATAACAAAAAGGTATCTCATATTATAAGATACCTTTTTAATTAACAATTTTCCTTTTTCAATTAATCGTTAAAATAAACTCCTCCGGGGATGATACCAACTTCTATACTTTGTATTTCAGAGTTTGAAGAAAGATCAAATACTTTTAGGATTCCATTACTAGCAAAATCTCCAGCATCTGTAGCATATAATTTTCCATTATTAGCAGTCATAGAATAGAAAAAACCACTTAAAATACTTGTTGAAGGTAAGGATGTACTAGTTTCTTCTTTACTAAATACCTCACCATTTAAATTATAAATAAGATTGGAATCATTGATCGTTAAGTTAGATGGATGTTCGGTTATATCAAAATCAAATGTTTGATTTACTTCATTGGTATTGGTATCAATTTTTACTAATCTACCATTGGTTTCATTTCCGGTATAATCAGGATTTCCTTCACAAATTACCCATAAGTCATCATTTAAAATAACCATAGAATTTGGTACATCACCAACTACTAATGTTGTACTCACCTCGTTACTATTAGTATTAATTATTGTAATAATATTATTTTGGCTAAAACCACCTTTATGTGCAACATATAATTCATTTTCTTTAATCAATAACCTTTCAGGACCAAAATCAACCGAAATTGTTTCAATAACAACATTTGTTGCTAAGTCAATTACAGCAATAAAATCATCATTATTGTTAAATGGATTTCCCCAGTTAGTTACAAATCCTTTGTTGCCAACAGCAACAAAATGCCTTGGATTATCTAATCCATCTGTTATTGTTGAAATACCTTCAAATGTGTATCTATTTACCACTTCAATTTTATGAGAATTATTTACAACGATATAAGCATTGTCCACGTTAAAGCCCATAGATTGAACAATGTTTCCAAGGTCTGTGTTATTTACATCATTAAATATTTTTCCATCAACTGTTGAATAATCTTCAGAAATAAATGTAACCGTTCCAGTTCCTGTCCCGAAAGGTCCTTCGTTGATTATTAAAATTCCATTGTCATAATCGCCTAATGGATTATCTGGAGTAATACCAGAATCATCACCAGTACTACAGGATATAAATAACAATGTTGCAATAAGTGAAAAAGGCAATTTTTTTATTAGTTTCATTTTTGTTCAAAATTTTAAATTTATAAAGGTTCGAAAATTTCTGTTAGGCATTGGCCTGTAAGCAACATTCTCATAATAGGTGTCGAAAATGTTATTGATTTTGATTCCTATAGTAATAGGAAATGAATTTTTATTAAGAGCGTATTCTACTCCAATATTGGAAATAGTATACGCATCTACCGTCCCAAAATTATCGGTTGTGGTAAAAACTTCACCATTAAAATAAAATTGGTAGTAGGCTGTTAATCGATTGAAATTGTAATTTAATAATCCCGTAATTTTATGAAACGGAACATATATAAGTTGTTTATTTTTCTCCTTATCGGTAGCTGATGTATATGCATAATTTGCATTAATACTAAATTGATGTTCATTAATATTCCGAGTATAAACTACAAATAATTCTATTCCATAATTTTCAGTTTCTGAAATATTTACAGGTGAAAACAAACCATCTTCAGCAGGTTGCCATTTAATAAGATTTTCTGAAGTAATATAAAATCCATTCAATTTTAACTCAAATTCTTCCCAAGAAAAAACGTTTCCTATTTCTGCTTGATACGATATTTCTGGTTCCAGATCTTCATTCCCTCCAATTTCCCAAAATAAATCATTAAACGTAGGGACTCTATAATTCTTCGAAGCATTAAACTTTAAATTATACCAGGCATTTATTTTGTATTTCCCGTCTATTGAAATTAAAAAAGGGTTGTTAAATTCATTTAAAAACTCTTGTCTTATGTTCAATCCATAAGTAAAGTTTTCTGTTACTCGCTGATTCAATAAAAGAACAGCTGCTAGGGTACTACGGTCATTATCACCAATATTATTACCTTCAGCTTTTATATAAGTAAAATTTAGAATAGAACTAATCTTCAAATTGTTATTTAATTGATATTCCAATTGATAATCTCCTAAAAATGTATCGGATCTCCCTTCAAAAAAGAGCTGTTTATTTTTATCGGGAAAATAACGATAGCGCTCAAAAAGATGAGCTACTTTGACTATTGACATAAGATTAACAGATCTTGTTTTCCAACTCACAAGGTTTCGAGTGGTAATATCTTTATAGGTATCTTTTGAAAATGTTGTCAAAGTGCCAGAAAAATTACGATCCCCTAAAAAATAATTGGTATTCCAGGTAAGATTACTTTTTTTTAACCGTAAGCCAGTATTCACACTTATATCAAGTCGAAGAAACTCCCCATTTTCGTTTTTCTTGTCCCTTCCTATATATTTATAATCATTTTCAGAAGAAATAAAATCCACTCCCAAATCAAAATAACTTTTTTCATTGGATTGGATCGTTTTGATATTTCCATTAAAAGTAGAAAAACTACCATAGCTTAACCTAAAGCTGTTAACTTGTTTCCTTTTAAATTTCATCATATTATTTAAGTGAATACTTCCACCCACTGCACCGCTCCCAAATTGGGTACTACCTCCTCCACTTCTAATCGTAATATCATTATATGAATTTGGTGAAATCGTATTGAAATCTGTTTGACCAGTTAGGTTGGAGTTAATTGGAATACCATTCCAAATTACTGCAGTTTGTGAAGCATTAGTTCCTCTAAAAGCGGGTGAAGAAACCATACCATAACCATTCTCCTTAAAATATATAACGGAATTATAACGCAATACATCGGTTAGCGAAGCTGGATTTCTTCCCATTAAAGTATCCGATATGGCAATTAATTGGTAACCCTCAGAATATTCTTTAAGCCTTATATCATTGATAATTACTTCTTCCAACTGCTGAATAGAATCTAATTGCGCATAGGACTGATTAGCACAAAAAAGTAAAAAAGATGATATAAAGATATACAACTGTTCATACACAAACCTTTATCCCGAAAGC
>PVMS01106980.1_pt1 | contig 12769 bp, 10 predicted proteins | sample 1853461 | NCBI WGS metagenome assembly PVMS01 (sample SAMN08582032, study PRJNA380276) | Marine sediment metagenome, whole genome shotgun sequencing project. | isolation source: ocean sediment barecode stripped | collected 2017 | reverse complement strand
GATCATTCCCTTTGGCGATGTGGCCGCCGACGAAGGCCCGCGCCCGGGAATGATCTCGCGATCGAAACGGCCTTCCTTCTGGGCGTGGAGCGCCCGGCGGTGGCTTTCGAGCGCAAACTTCTCGAGCTCCTCGCGGGAGAGGTCCCAATCCTTGGCGATCATCTCGGCGCCGTAGAACTGATTGACGGGCTTATCGCCGTAGCGCTCGGTCCAACCGACCGAGCCGGAGAACGGGTCAGTGAGGCCGAACTCTTTGCCAGCGATCATCGAGGCACCGATCGGGATCATGCTCATGTTCTGAACACCACCCGCAACCACGACATCCTGGGTGCCACTCATCACGCCCTGCGCGGCGACGTGAACCGCCTGCTGCGAGGAACCACACTGACGGTCGATCGGCACGCCGGGAACGTGTTCGGGGTACCCGGCAGCCAACCAACATGTCCGAGCGATGTCGCCAGCCTGGGTGGCAACCGAATCCACGCAACCAAAGACGACATCTTCGACCACGCCGGGGTCGATGCCGGCGCGATCGATCAGCCCCTTGATGGCATGCGCACCGAGGTCGGCGGAGTGGACTTTGCTCAACCCGCCCTTTTTTCTGCCGACGGGGGAACGAACTGCTTCAACGATATATGCTTCGGGCATCTGAACCTCGCTATTGCCTATCTCTAGAGGGGACGGTTGTCGCCGGCAAGGCGGCACCCGCAAAGCTCAAAGAATATGGCGCCCTACACGCTCGCGATGGTAGGCCGCGTCCCCATGGACCGCAGCGAGCGCCCATGCGCGTTTCATCCACATGTGCAGGTCGCATTCGATGGTGTAGCCGATCGCGCCGTGAACCTGCAGCGCCTCCTTGGCCACGAATCTTGCAGCCTGGCCTGCGTAGATCTTGGCAAGAGAGACATCGATGTCGGCATCCTGAGCGGAGGTCGCCATCGACCAGCCAGCACGATAGACCGTCGGCCGCGCGAGCTCCTGCTCGATGAGGGCGTTCGCGAGCCGATGCTTGATCGCTTGCTGTGCGCCAATCGGCTTGCCGAACTGCTCCCGATCCTTCGCGTATTGGACCGCCATGTCGAGCATGCGACGGCTGAGCCCGATCAGCTGGGCCGCCGTGCCCAGTGCAGCGCGTTCCCGGGCGAGCCCGAATAGCGCCGACGTATCGACGTCTTCTCGCATCTGATACTGCGCATCTGCCTCGAACGACACACGACCGAGCTCCCGGGCGCGGTCGACCGACCGCTCCGTGCTGATCGAAGCCTCGGCCACCGGGACGCAGTACGCCGCCCCACCCCGCTGGCTGATCAACACGTCGGCGGAAGCTGCGTGCGCGACGATCGCCTGTTCCTCGAAGGACACGACGATGCGAGCCTTGCCTGCCACCGCCGGACCAAGCCAACGCTCCTTTTGTGAGTCGGTGCCGGCCGCTTCGAGGAGTGGAATCCCCACAGCCACCGTGTCGACGATGGGACCGGGCAGAGCGGCGTAACCGGCCTCTTCCAAAGGAAGCACCAGGTCGAGCTCGCTCATCGCCATGCCGCCCGCCTCTTCAGAAGCCGTCATGCCGATCACGCCGGTCTCCGCGAGCGTATCCCAGACCGCGCGGGCCCTTTCGGGGCGCCCTTCCCAAACGGCGCGAACGACCTCGGGCGCACACTCGCGCTGCAAGATTTCACGCACTGTGTCGCGCAACATCTTCTGTTCATCGGTGAAGGCAAAACGCATGGGGTCATTTCCGCGGAAGACCGAGAACGCGCTCGGCGATGATGTTGCGTTGGATTTCGTTGGTACCCGCGTAGATCGGGCCGGCGAGCGCGAACTGGAAGCCCTTCATCCAGTGACCTCCGTCGATGGCACTATCCGAGCCCTCGTCGAGCTCCAACGCCTCGCCGATGATCGCGAGAGCCGTTTCATGCGTGCGCACGTCCATCTCCGACCAGAACACCTTGTTCATGCTGGAGTCCGGACCGATCGACTCGCCCTGCACCATGCGGGTGACCGTCTGGAAGGTGAACCAACGGTACACCTGGGCGTCCATCCATGCCTGAATGACTTGGTCGCGAAGCACAGGGTCAGAGCGATCGCGGTAGCGATGGTAGAGGTCGATCAAGCGGGCGGCGGTCGCCATGAATCGGCCGGGGCTCCGAAGGCTCAACCCGCGCTCGGAGCTCGTGGTCGCCATGGTGACCTTCCACCCTTGGTTCACCTCGCCGATCACGTCGGCGTCCGCCACGAACACGTGTTCGAGAAAAATCTCCGCAAAGCCCTCGTCGCCATCGAGACGATCGACGCCGCGCACCGTGATGCCTTCGGCGTCCAACGGGAACATGAAGTATGTCAGCCCGCGGTGACGCGTCTGCTCGGGGTCCGTGCGGAACAAGCCATACGCCATGTCGCAGAATGCAGCGCGGGTGGACCAAGTCTTTTGGCCGCTCAGCCGCCAGCCACCTTCGACGCGGCGCGCGGTGCTCTTGAGCGACGCTAGGTCACTGCCCGCGTTCGGTTCGGACCAGGCTTGCCCCCAGGCCACGTCACCACGCGCCATCGGACGCAAGATGCGCTCCTTCTGCTCGTCGGTTCCGAACTCGAACAGGGTCGGCGCGAGAAGGAAGATCCCGTTTTGGGTCACACGGCTCGGTGCACCGAGCCGGTAGTACTCCTCTTCGAAGATCAGCCACTCGAAGAGCGTGGCCTCACGCCCGCCATATTGTTTGGGCCAGGAGACCGCCGACCAACCCGCATCGAAGAGCTTGTGCTCCCACTGCAGATGCAACGCGAAGCCTTCCTTGGTGTCGCCCGAAGGAAGCGACTCGCGAGGCACGTTGGCTTCGAGCCATGCTCGGCACTCCTGTCGAAAAGCCTTCTCGGAATCGGTGAAGTCGAGGTCCATCGCGTTCGCTCACGCACCCAATCGTTCGAGCGTCTCTTCCGCCTCGGCGATGATGCGCTGGAGAAGCTCCGCAACCGTCGGAATCTCGTCGATGACCCCGGTGATCTGACCCGTCGGCAGAATGCCCGCCTCGATCCTGCCGTCAACCATCGACGCCTTGGTCAGCATGGGCGCGTTGGCGGCCATCGCGAGTTGCGCCCAAGTGAGCTCTTGGTTCTGCTTCATCGCCATGCCTTCTTCGATCAGCTCAGGTAGCGAAGTTCCGGTGACCTTCATCAACGACAAGGCGTTGAGCGCTGCGCGCGGAAACCGGGTCAGCGGGTTTGCCTTCTCGAGCTGGTCGATCAGGAACGTTCGGATGACGCGCTGCGGATGGCCATCGATCGCCTTGGTCACGATCGTCCCGTTCGCCTTGGTCTCGAGGTAGACCTGTTTCACGTGGTCGGGCACCTGGCTTTCCTGGGTCAGCAAGAAGCGTGTCCCCATCGCAATGCCCTCACCCCCTAGCGCCAACGCCGACACCAGGCCACGGCCATCGCGGAAGCCTCCAGCGCCAACGACTGGAATGTCCACCGCCGCCGATACGTCCGGGATCAGAATCGAGGTCGGTATCTGCCCGGTGTGGCCGCCGCCCTCCTGCCCCTGCGCGATCACTGCGTCGACACCCCATGCCTGCACCTTCTCGGCATGACGACGCGCACCGATCGTCGGCATCGTCAGAACACCGGCGTCCTTGAGCGTCTTGATGACTCGCTCGCCCGGCGCTTGCGCGAAGCTTGCAACCCTGACCTTCTCGCGGATGAGAAGCTCGACGCGTTTCATGACGTCGGATTGATCGGCGCGCATGTTCACGCCGAAAGGCTCGTCGGTTCGGTCCTTGAGCTTGGCGATGGTGTCTTCGAGCTCGCGGAAGGTCATCGTGGCGGCGGCAAGAATGCCGAGACCGCCAGCCCGGCTGGTCGCCGACGTGAGACTCGCCCCTGAGACCCAACCCATCCCTGTCTGAATGATCGGGTACGCGATGCCAAACATCTCGCAGATACGGGTGTGGAGCGCTGACTTTGTTTTCGCTGCCGGCTTGGGCGCCGGCGCTTCCACCGCTTTGACGCGTGCTGGCGGCCTGCTCTTGCGCTTCTTCGCCGGAGCTTTGCTCGGACGCTTCGCCTTAGCCTTGGGTGCGGCCGACTTGCGCTTCTTCGCGGGGGCCTTCGTGGTCCTCTTTTGCACCGTCATACTACGACTTCTTTCTGGGCATAGCCTTGCGGATCGAGCTCGCGCAACACTCCGATGACATCTGGGGTCGGGACCGGGGTCGCGTCCACCCCGTCCGGAATCACGAGCTCGAAGCCCGTGTTGTCGATGACCTGCTGAAGCTCGACCCCCGGATGTAGCGAAGCCAACCGCATGCGGTGGTCCGGAGTGTTGAAATCAAACACGCCGAGATTGGTCACCACGCGCCGGATCTCATGAAAGCGGCTCCCGTCGGGCCCCAGGGAAGCCGCGCGGTCGTACCCAACGCCACACACGACATCGACCTTGGCGACCAAGGCCCGGGCGTTGTGGTTCGGAACCCAGTAGCTGGTCACGTGGTTGATCGTGTTGCCTGGCGCTCCGCGCACGCCGAGAAGCTGCGCCGTGGGGTTCTCCCATGGACCGATGCAGGCAATGTTCTGGTTCCCGAACTGATCGATTTGCGATGCGCCCATCATGACGTGGCGGCGTCCCCACCAGAGGGTGTCGAACACGGCTCCGAACGGCATCCAGCCTTCGATATCGTCGTCGCTGGGCTTGGCTCCGAGCGGCAACGCGCGGCGGAGCAAGAGGTTGAACCCGTCGGTCATCAGCAGGTTGGGCTCGAACGTCGATTTCGCTAGGCGGGCTCCGAGACTCGGGGTGGTCCCCATGGCGCTGACCATGATCTCCCCGTCGTCCCGAAAGCATTCCGCGACGGCCAGCGCGCAGATGTCCGCGCGCGTGGCTTCGGCGTTTGTCATGACGCCACCGCCTTCTGGTACTCGCCTCGCTCACGTCGAGATACTTGGCGCGAAACGCCTTCCACGCCTCGTCGTCCTTGGCGGTCGCCGCGTACTCACGCTGAAACTTCTCATCCCGCGTATAGTCGGGCGGGCACTCGGTAAAGTGCGCACCGCCCGGCGCTTCGACCACGCCGCTCACCATCATACGGTTGATCAACAGACTTTGAAGTGGCCCGCCGTTGACCAGCTCGTCGGTCGACACGATCTTCTCGCAGCTCATGAACGCCTTCTTGGCGGCCATGCAAAAGAGGTTATCGAAGTAGGGGTCGCGGCCAAGGGCCTGCCCATTCCCCAGCACGTCGGCACGATTCATGTGAATGAACGCCACATCGACGTTCAATGCAGGCACTGCGACGAGCTCCTCACCATCGTCGTACGGCGACTTGACCGTCTTGAGGTGCGGATTGATCTTCAAGACGTCCGAGCCGAGGCCAGCTCGTGTGGGTAAGAACGGAAGCCGCTGCGCCGCCGCCCGAAGCCCGAGAAGAAACATCCCTTCGTCGAGCTCGACGGCTTCAAGCGTCCCATTCTGGCGGGCCTTTCGGAAATGGGGCTCGAGCGGGATCGAATCGAGAGAGACGAACCCGTAGACCGCCTTCTTGATCTGTCCCGTCGCACAAAAGATTCCGATATCCGGACCCCCGTAGGAGACGACGGTCAGGTCCTTGACGCCTTTTCGGACCAAGGCCCGAACGAACGCCATCGGTTTGCGCCGAGAGCCCCAACCCCCGATGCCAATGGTCATTCCATCGGTCACCTCAGCGACGGCTTCATCCACCGTCATGCGTTTGTCATTCACGAAGCTCTCCTCACTTCTTGTCGGCGTCGGGGTCACGCTTTTCGACGAACGCGTCCCGAGCCTCGTCGGCCACGCCTGCCAAATTGAGCTCGAAGGTGAACCCCTGCTCGAACCGATACGAACGATTCACGTCGACCGGATCGATGTTGTTCAGGCATTCCTTCGCCACGCGCACGACGCGTGGGATCTTCTTGGTGAAGGTTCGAGCGACTTCTCTCGCTTTGTCGGCGAGCTGTTCTTGTTCGACGATCGCGTAGACCGAGCCCCAGTTGTGCAGCTCCTCGGCCGTCGCAGCCTCGCAGGTCAGCACCATCGCGCGCATTTTGAGCGGCGGGACCAAGCGCGCGAGGTGCGTGGCTGCGCCAAGCGCGCCCCGGTCGACCTCGGGCAGCGCAAACTTGGTGCCTTTGGCGGCGATCAGAATGTCCGAGTTGCCGGCCAGGCCAATACCGCCGCCCACACAATATCCGTGTACCGCCGTGATGACGGGGACTTTGCACTCGTAGACCGCCTTGAAGGCCTCCCAGCAACCGCGGTTGGCGCCGCGGAGGGAGCCGAAACCCTCGGTGTCCTGCATCTCCTTGATGTCGACACCGGCGTTGAAGCCTCGGCCTTCCGCTCGCAGGATGACCGCGCGGGTCTCTAGATCGTTGCCCGCTGCGGTGATCACCTTGGCTAGCTCGAACCAGCCGGCAACCGGAATGGCGTTGACCGGGGGATAGTCAACGACGACTTCGGCGATTCCATCAATGATTTCGTGTGAAATGCCCACTGCGCGTCCCTTCGAAGGTGGGCCGAAGTGAAACGCGTTTCAGTCCGCCGGTCAAGCCGACGAGCCGGGGTCCTACCGCGGCACGGAGTCGAGGAAGGTCTCGATGGCCGGGGTGATCGTCTCTCCCATCCGTAGCAGCTCACTGCGTACCGCGGCTGCGGCGCTTGGCACGTCCGGCGTTGTGACGGTGCGGAAGGGCGGCGTCCGAAAGCGGTACACGATCCGGAGCACCGCCCGAAAGATAGCCTCGGGCATCACGATGACGGCGGCGAAATTCTGGCGTTTCAGAGCGACTCGGCGATCCTCGAGCCAGTCGGCAAAGGCCTTGCGATGGCGAGCGGCGATGACGCCGGTGCCGCGCTGGTGCCGAATGAGCGCTGCGAATGGGAGGCCGCGATCGAGGTGGTAGTCGGCGATGCTCAGCATCAGGCCGATCTCGTGGTCCTCGACCTGCCGAGGCAGTCTCATGTCGTACAAGATCACCGGTGACTGTGTTCCGTCGACCCGTAATCGCTCCGACTCGTAGGTCGGATTCGCGTCCCAATCCCAGTCCATCGCTTAAGCCAGTTGTAGAGGGAAAGCACCAAGAAGTGCAACGAGTTGCAAGAAAGTCGGCGGCGCTATGACCACATTACATGATTGGTCAATCCACGAATGGGGACGAAATGAAAGCTAGCTCGCGGATGGGCCGTTGCCCTCGTTGGAGGTTGGCGATATCACGGGCGCGGTGTTCGCAACGATTCCCGACATGGTCGCACAACAAGCTCGTCTCCTCGGCGACCAGCTGGCTATTGTCGACGGCCCCACGACGCTGACCTTCGCCGAGCTCGCGGAGCGAGTGGACGAATCTGCCCGAGCCCTGATGGCTGGGGGTATACAAAAAGGCGATCGCGTCGCCATTTGGGCCCCGAACATGTGGGAGTGGATTGTCTGCGCGCTCGCGATTCACTCCGTTGGCGCGGTGATGGTCCCGGTCAACACGCGGTACAAGGGGATCGAAGCCGCCTATCTACTCGAAAAGAGTGGGGCGAAGGCGATGTTCACGGTCACGGGGTTCCTCGACGTCGACTACGTGGCGCTCCTTCGCGGTACCGACGTCGACCTTCCAGACCTCGCGCAGATCGTCGTCCTTCGAGGAGACGCACCGGAAGGCACGCTCAGCTATCGTGAATTCTTGGCGCGCGCGTCGGAGGTCTCGCCGACGGCGGCGAAACAGCGCGCGGCAAGCGTGGACCCGGATGACGTCGCGGACATCCTCTTCACGTCGGGCACCACGGGGAAACCCAAGGGCGCGATGTGCACGCACGCACAGAACCTTCGCGTGTTCGATCAGTGGAGCTCGATCGTCGGTCTGCGCGAGGGTGATCGCTATCTAGTCGTGCTGCCGTTTTTTCATAGCTTTGGTTACAAGGCCGGATGGTTCTCTGGCCTGATACGAGGCGCGACGATTTTTCCGGAGCCGGTGTTCAACGTGGACGTCGTGCTTCGGCGCGTCCAGGACGACGCGATCACCATGCTGCCAGGGCCGCCCGCCCTCTACCAGTCGCTCTTGCTGCATACCGATCGCGCACAGTTCGACATCTCGAGCCTACGACTTGCAGTCACCGGGGGAGCCGCAATCCCGGTAGAGCTCATCCACCGGATGAAAGATGACCTCGGATTCGAGACCGTGATCACGGCATACGGCCTCACGGAGAGTTGTGGCGTCGTGACGATGTGCCGGCTCGACGACGATGCGGAAACCATCGCCACCACGAGCGGCCGGGCAATTCCCGACGTCGAGGTCCGTATCATCGATAGCGAGGGGAACCCGGTGCCCGCCAACGAGCCAGGCGAAACCGTCGTCCGCGGATACAACGTCATGACGGGCTACCTCGACGCCGCAGAGGAAACCAAGAAGGCGATAGCTGCGGACGGTTGGCTGCACACCGGCGACATCGGCACCATGGATGAGCGCGGCTACATCAAGATCACGGACCGGCTCAAGGACATGTTCATCGTTGGCGGTTTCAACGCCTATCCCGCCGAGATCGAAAACACACTGCTGCAAATGCCCGGCGTGGGCGAAGTCGCGGTGATCGGCGTGCCCGATGAACGCCTTGGCGAAGTCGGGATGGCGTTCGTCGTCCCTGCGCCTGGTCAATCGCTCGCGTCGGGTGCAGTCATCGCGTGGAGCAGAGAAAACATGGCAAACTTCAAGGTGCCTCGGCGCGTCGAGGTCGTCGACGCCCTACCCCGAAACGCGACAGGCAAGGTCGTGAAATTCGAGCTTCGGGAGCGTGCCCGTGCCTGACTTCCCCGAAGGCGTCGCGCTCGTCGTCGGCGGAAGTGGCGGGATTGGTAGCGCGATCGCGCGAGGGTTCGCGGCCGCCAAAGTGACGCTCGCGATCACCTATCGCCACAACAAGGAAACGGCCGACCAGGTGGCCGACGAGATCCGGGACGGTGGCGGGACCTGCTCGGTGCATCAGGTCACGCTCGGCGACTTGGATTCCGTGAAGGCCTGTCTGGACCAACTCGTCGACGAACACGGACAGATTCACACCATCGCGCACGCAGCCGGCACGCACATCGATCAGCCCTATGTCAGTCAGGTCACGCCGGAACAGTGGCGGAACACGATGGACTGGGATGTGAATGGGTTCTTTCACGTGGCGCACGCCGCCCTTCCTCACCTTCGAAAGAGCGACGGATCGATCGTGTTCGTCAGCTCGGCGGGGCTGAAGCGGTTTCCGCCAGGGGACGTGCTGTCCGTCGCGCCGAAGGGCGCGATCGAAGCGCTGATGCGCGGCATCGCGCGGGAAGAAGGGCGCTACGGAGTCCGTGCAAACAACGTGGCAGTGGGCGTGGTCGACGCGGGCATGTTTCCAAAGCTCGTCGAGCGCGGTGAGCTCAGCCAAGAGTGGATCGACGCGGCCACCCGCAACACGCCGCTGCGCCGCTTTGGGACGCCCGAGGAGATCGCCGATGCCGCGGTGTTCCTGGCGTCGTCCCAAGCGCGCTACATCACCGGCCAAACTTTATTTGTCGACGGCGGATACACGTTGTAGTTCTCAGGCGAGCTGAGTAGACTTCGCCCTGGGGAACATGGGCCAAGTCCTCTTTGACGAGAAAGACAAGCCGCTCATGCGCATGACCTACCAAGGCTTGTGCGATGACGCCGAGTGGGAGCGACACATCGACCAGATGTCAGAGTGGGCTCGCCGCGGGGACCGCTATGCCGTCGTGATCGACGCGCGCGAAGTAGGCCGCGTTCCAGCCACTCAACGCAGAGGCATCATGGACTGGATCAAGTCTGACCGGGAGCACCTCAGGGCTAATTGTGCGGGCGGGGCGTTGATTTTCACCACGGCGCTTCAACAGGGCCTGTGGACAGCCATCTCGTGGGTTACGCCAAGCCCGATCCCGGTGAAGATCTTCCGAGATGTGCCCGCGGCGGAAGCATGGCTGCGTGGCCGGCTCGAAACGAAGATGGCGTCGTGAGCCGACTGGCGGCGGTCGAGGCGCAGCTCCTCGCGCCGGGGGCGCCCTTCGAGTTGGCGGAGGCAGAGGTGCTCGGCAGGCGTGTCCGGGTGTTCGCGAACCGCGCGCGCTCGCTTCGTGACGTCCTGCTGCGAGGGCGAGAGTTCGCCGACGCGGAGTACATGGTGTTTTGCGAGGGCGAGCGGGAGAGGCGTTACACGTTTGCCGATCACGAGAAGCTCGTCGCGAGCGCGGCGGCTGCACTGAAGGCTCGGTTTGGCGTGGGGCCCGGTGACCGGGTGGCGATCCTTGCCGCGAACTGTCCGGAATGGATCATTTCGTTTTGGGCGACGGTGAGCCTCGGCGCGATTTGCGTCGGTCTGAATGGCTGGTGGACCGAGGATGAGATCCGATACGCGGTCGGGCACAGCAAACCCAAGGTACTGATCGCCGACCGGAAGCGCGCGGCGCGAGTCACCGGCGCCCTCGACGTCCCAACGCTCATCGTGGAAGAAGGGTTCGACGGCCTGCTCGCGGCCCACGCTGACGCCGAGCTTCCCACGCAGCCCATCGCGGAGAGCGATCCTGCAATCATCTTGTACACGAGCGGCACGACGGGCCGCGCCAAGGGCGTCGTTCACACCCACGGCAACGTGACTAACATGCTCATGGTCAGCTTCTTTCATGGCGCGCGTCTGATGATGGCCAACCCGAAGCAGGCCGAGCTTCCGCAACTGGCAAACAGCATCCTAGTGACGAGCCCACTGTTCCACGTGTCGGGGCTGCACTGCGCAGCGGTGACCGCGCTGGCAGGTGGGGCAAAAACCGTCTGGCCGATGGGACGCTTCGACCCAGAGACGACGCTGGTGTTGATCGAGCGCGAGAAGATAACCGGCTGGGGCTACACGGCAACTGTGCTCCACCGGCTGCTCAACCATCCCAAAGTCAGCGACTACGACCTGAGCTCGTTGCGGTCGATCGGGGGCGGCGGGTCGCCGATCCCGGCGCCGCTCATCGAGAAGGCACAGGCACTCTTTCCGCAATGCAGCCACACGATGGGCGTTGGATACGGACTGACGGAGGGCACGGCGTTCGCGACTCTGAATGCCGGTGAAGAACTGACCGATGACCCGACGTCGGTAGGACGTCCGGTGCCTGTCGTCGAAGTCGAGATTCGGGACGAGGAAGGGCGGGCGCTCGCAGAGGGTGAAGAAGGCGAGATCCACCTTCGCGGTCCGCTTGTCATGCGGGAGTATTGGGAAGATCCCGAAGCCACTGACGCGGTGATCAAACCCGGGCGCTGGCTGAACACGGGGGACGTGGGCCGGCTGCAGGACGGCAAGCTCTACATCGCCTCGCGCAAGCGCGACCTCATCCTGCGTGGCGGCGAGAACGTATATCCTTTCGAAATCGAGCAACGCCTCGAGGCTCATCCCGCCGTGGCGGAGGCGGCGGTCATCGGTGTCGATCACGAAGCACTCGGCCAAGAGGTCAAAGCTGTCGTTGTGTTCGAGAAGGGCCAGGAGATCGCGACGGAAGAGCTCCAACGGTGGGTGGCCGATTCCCTTGCGTATTACAAGGTGCCGAGCGTGTGGGAGACGCGAAAACTGCCCCTGCCCCGCAACGCGACAGGAAAGGTGCTAAAGAACGCGCTGCGCGATGCGCAGGATTCGATGTTCATCGAGGAGTAAGTCATGCCCGAAGCCGTAATCGTCTCCACAGCGCGAACCCCGATCGGCCGTGCCTTCAAGGGGTCTTTGATCGAGATGCGTCCCGACGACCTTGCCGCCATCGCGGTCAAGGCGGCTTTGGCGAAGGTACCCAACCTCGATCCGTCCACTGTCGAGGACTTGATGATCGGCTGCGCACAGCCGGCTGGCGAGCACGGCTACAACATGGGGCGCGTGGTGAGCTTGCTCTCGGGTCTCAACTCCCCAGGCACGACGGTGAACCGCTACTGTTCGTCGTCGCTGCAGACGATCCGCATGGCGGCCCATGCGATCAAGGCCGGCGAAGGCGACGTGTTCGTAGCCGCGGGCGTCGAGTGCGTCAGCCGTTTTGGCCTCGGCAGAGCCGACGGCATGGAGAACACGAAGAACCCCAAGTTCGCCGACGCCGAAGCGCGCATGGAGAAGTACATGTCTGGCGAATGCGGCGACTGGGAGCCGGCGGGTGGCTTGCCCGATGTCTACATCACCATGCTCCAAACTGCGGAGAACGTCGCGCAGTCCATGTCCGTGTCTCGCCAGGAGCAAGACGAATTCGCAGCACTCTCGCAGCAACGCGCGGAAGCGGCGCAGAAGTCAGGTCACTTCGCCGAGGAGATCACGCCTGTCACCACGCCTAGCGGCAAAGTGGTCGACACCGACGATTGCCCGCGCCACGGCACGACCGCGGAGAAGCTCGCGGGATTAAAGCCAGTCTTGGTCGAGCAGATGGGGGATAAGGCTACCGTCACGGCCGGCAACGCCTGCCCGCTCAACGATGGCGCTGCAGCCGTGATCGTGATGAGTGACACACGCGCCAAAGAGCTGGGGCTGACCCCGTTGGCGCGCGTGGTGTCGACCGGTGTTTCCGCCCTCAACCCGGAGATCATGGGCCTCGGTCCAATCGAAGCGACGAAGCAGGCCCTCGGGCGCGCCGGCCTGACCATCAACGACATCGATCTCGTCGAGATCAACGAGGCCTTCGCAGCTCAAGTCGTTCCGTCGGCCCGCGAGCTCGGCATCCCCGTCGACAAGCTCAACATCAACGGCGGCGCCATCGCTCTCGGCCACCCCTTCGGCCAAACCGGCGCTCGCATCATG
>PVMS01069624.1_pt1 | contig 12769 bp, 8 predicted proteins | sample 1853461 | NCBI WGS metagenome assembly PVMS01 (sample SAMN08582032, study PRJNA380276) | Marine sediment metagenome, whole genome shotgun sequencing project. | isolation source: ocean sediment barecode stripped | collected 2017 | reverse complement strand
GTACCGGCTGCACTCACTGCTGCCCGAGGTGCTCGAGCTGCGCCGGTCCGACGACGGCGAGGTGATCGACGACATCGACTTCGTCGTCAGCCGCCAGGCCGGCGCACCGAAGGTGACGCGCCAGGTCGGCATGACCGACCTCTTCTACTCGTTCGGCAACCAGCAACCCGGTCAGTTGGTGCTCAACAACTTCCCGCGGTTCATGCAGGAGTTGAGCATCCCCGGCAATCCCGTCTTCGACATGGGGGCGATCGACATCCTCCGGGCCCGTGAGCGCGGCGTGCCGCGCTACAACGAGTTCCGCAGGCAGTTGGGCCTCAACCCGATCCGGAAGTTCGCCGACCTCACCGACGATGACGACGTCGTGCGTCGAATCGAGGATGTCTACGGCGACGACGTCGAGAAGCTCGACCTGCTCATCGGCACGCTCGCAGAAGGGCATCGGCCGACCGGTTTCGGCTTCGGCGAGACGATGTTCCAGATCTTCATCCTCAACGCCAGCCGCCGCCTCCAGGCCGACCGCTTCTACACCGTCGACTACCGCGAGGACGTCTACACGAAGGAGGGCATGGAGTGGGTCGACCGGGCCACCTTGAAGAGCGTCATCCTGCGCCACCACCCCGAACTCGCGGCGACCGGTCTGGCGAACGTGAAGAACGCGTTCGAACCGTGGGACACCGGTACCGAACTCGATCCCGATCGCCACCCGCTTCGTGCATTCGACCCCGAGCTGAAGAAGAACCCCTGGAAAGGTGACGCCGTCGCATGACGCAGGCGGACGAAGACGCGACCGGCGAGCCCTCGGAGCCGCGCCACCCGGACAAGCCGTGGTACCTCCAGACCCGCAACGTCATCGGGATGGTCCTGGCGGTCGTGCTGATCGGGGTCGTCGGATTCGGCGTGAGACAGGCACGCAAGCCGAACCTGATCGTCGACTGTTCCCAGCTCCGAACCGACGAGCTGACCAAGAGCCAGGATTTCCTGATCGGCGACCTCCAGACACAGGTCGACCGCCTCGAGGCCGAGATCGGCCGCGCCGAACAAGAAGAGTTCGCGGCAATCGAGGTCGAGGCCGAGGTGCGCTCACAGGTGGAGGCCGACCCGGATCCGGAGCTCAACCAGCGGCTGAGCGACGCGACCACCCAACTCGGAGTCGCCACCGCCACCCGTGACGCTCTGGTCGCGCAGCTCGAGCAGAAGACAGCGGCGCTCGATTACGCACGGTCGGTCGACCCGACCGATCCGGCCGCCGCCGAGCGGACGTGGACGGCGCCGCGCAGCACCGTCAGCTTCGACGCCGATGTCGCGGTGGCCAAGATCCACTTCGGTTCGACGCGCAACGCGAAGCGGGTCGAGATCAGGCTCACCCCCCAGAACGAGGTGGCCGATGGCGCCATGGCGGGGGAAGTTGCGGCTGAACAGGCCACGGCCCCGCTCCCCGACACGTTCTGGTTCGTCGCCGACACCGATCAGCTGCGCCGCAACTCAGGCCTCGAGATCCCGGCCGAGCAGGTCACGACGTGGGCGCGCCGATTCGGCGACCAGGTGTTCCTCAACGTCTGTATCGACCCGAACTCTTCGCTCGACGCCGGGAGGTACGTCGGCTCGGTTCACATCGTCGATTCCACGATGCGCCAGGTGACCGTGCCGGTCGAGGTGACCGCGCAGTCGGCGCTGATCAACTGGATCCTGTTGATGCTGTTGTTCGGTCCGATCCTCGCCTTCCTCTTCGTGTGGATCAAGCTCCGACATGCGGCCAACGAGGACTCCTCCCTGATCAGCAACGACGACAAGGGGGTGAGCCTCGCGCCGCCGTTCAAGAAGTGGATCCAGTCGAATTTCATCCTCTCCTTCGTGGTCGGCTCGGCCGCGGTGTGGGCGGGGCTCCAGGTGTCACTGTCGAACGAGACCTTCGGCGACTCGCTGGTCAAGGCCGCCGCGGCGGTCGTGATCACGTTGATCGCCGCCGTCGGCGCGATCACTCCGGTGGTCGGCAAGGTCCGCGGCGACGAGATCGACGCGGTGTCGCGATCGGCCGAAGATCAGACCGACGGGTGACATCGGCGCCAGACGAGCGGCTCGATCCACGAGCAACAGCCGACCCACCAACGACACCCGATCCACGAGCGACAGCTGACTCACGAGCGACAGCTGGTGAGGCTCGCCCGCGGGCCGAGATCGCGGCGTCGGGCGTGCAGCCCCCACTCTCCCAGAAGTGTGACACCCCCTGTCTAGGGTGGTTGGTACCGACTCCCCTTCGTTTCAATCCTTGAGCGAAAGGTTGTAGATGATGAAGTCCTGTACCGATGCGGAGGCCGCGTTCGCGGCTGTCCGTGCCGCTGATCCCGAGGCGATGTCTCGCGAACAGCTCGCCGACCACAACGGCGACCTGAAATGGCTGCGGTCCTGGCTGGCCGCGGCGGAGGTGCGCGCCGCCCGCCGCGCCAAGGCGTTGGAAGCCGATGGGCGCTGTGAGTCGCCCGAGTCGATGGCGTCGCGTAACGGTGGCCGTTCGGGTCGCGGTGCACGCGACCTGGAACGTCGTACCGAGTTGTGTGACGAGATGCCCGATGTCGAAGCCGCGCTGGCTGCTGGTGACATCAGTAGCGAACACGTCGACGCCGTCGCCAAGGCGTCGGCTGGTCTCGACGGCGCCGCGAAAGCCGAGTTCGCCGAACTCGCTGCCGACATCGTCGACGAAGCCACCCTGAGCAGCGTCGACACATTCGTGCGGTCGATGCGTGATCTCGCCGGGTCGATCAAGGCCCGCCACGACGCCCAATCCGGTGTCGACGAACTCGACACACAACGCAAAGCGTCCAAGGTGCGTCGTTGGATCGACGAACGCAGCGGGTTGCATCACACCCACCTCGCGCTCGATCCGGTACGCGACGCCCGACTGCACAGTGCGGTCAACGCCGAGTTGGCCCGAATCTGCGCCGTCGATCAGGGCGAAACGCCGTGGGCACAACTATTGGTCGACGCCTTCGTCAACACCGTCGCAGGAACACCGACGGTCACAGCAAGCGTTGCTGCGGACCGGGCGGCCGGCTCCACACCCACCGAACGGTCCGGACGGTGCGAACCGGCCGGGCGGGTCGATCGGGTGCCCGAGATCACCGTGCTGATCGACTACCAGAAACTTGTCGACGACGCCGCAGGGGCAGCGATCTGCGAGACAGAAAACGGGATCCCGTTACCGGTGGCGACGGTACGGCGGTTGTGTTGTGACGCCGAAGTACTACCCGTCGTGTTGGGCGCCGACGGCGAAGTGCTCGACGCCGGACGTTCGACGCGTACCGCCAACCGCGCCCAACGACGGGCGCTACGGGCAATGCACCGCGGTTGTGCCCACCCCGACTGCACCGTCGGATTCGACGCCTGCCGGATCCATCACGTCCGATGGTGGTGGAACGACCGCGGCCCGACCGACATCGACAACCTGCTGCCACTGTGCGAAGCCCACCATCACCTCGTGCACGAAGGCCGCTGGACACTGACGATGACACCCGACCGGATCGCCACCTGGCGACGCCCCGACCACGCCATCTTCCACCAAGGCTCCACCATCGACCGACGACCCACCGACCGAACCGCCAACGAACAAACGGCCGGCGGGCGACCGGAGGCTGGTCGGCGAGGACGGCGAGCCCGACCCGGGCAACCCGGCCCGACGCCGCGCAGCGATGGCAACGACGGGCTGGAAAGCGACCAACTCACCCTGATCTGAAATCAGACCGAGAACGGTCGCGGTAATCGATCCCCGCACAACACGGACGACGTTCGAGGTGCCAAGCGGACGGGAAGCCGAAGGGTCACCACGTTGGCCGACCGTGTCACCATCTCGTGCCCGAGGCCGTCCCTCGCATGCCGAACCCTCACTGGTGGGCGGAATATCCGACCGCCGGACGCTCGATCGCGCCCCGAACCCGGATCAGGGATCGGTCCGGCGGCCGATGTCGACGAGGCGCAGCACGGCTCGGCCTTGCACGATCGACTCGTCGACGTCGACCTCGGCCTCGATCGCCCACTCGTTGGTGTCGTCGGGATCGTGGATGATCTGCCGCACGCGGTGTGACGACGCGTCGTAGCTGAAACGCTCACCGCTCCGGGCGCCCGGGCCGAGCCCGATCTCGTCGAACTCGTCCCAGTATTCCGCCATCGTGTCGGCGATGCCGGCGATGCCGGCGGCGGACTCGAAGCGCCCGGTCTCAGAAGCTGCGACGACCAGCGCGTCGTAGCCCCTCCTGCTCGCCAGCCGCTGTACCCAGTCAAAGATCTGGTTTCGCACCATCACCCGGAAGGCGCGGGCGTCGTCGACGACGGTGACCTCCCGATCCGGGCGGACCGGCTGCTCGGTTCCCGCGCCGCCGCCAGGGTCGTCGACCGGGTTGACCAGCCGCTCCCACTCGTCGATCAGGCTGGAGTCGACCTGGCGGACCAGCGCTCCGAGCCATGCGACGAGATCATCGATCGCGGCGGTGCCCAACTCGTCGGGGATGTTCTGTTGCAGGCCACGGTAGACATCGCTCAGGTAGCGCAGCAGCACGCCCTCCGATCGCTTGAGCCCGTAATGCTGGATGTACTCACCGAACGTCATCGCCCGCTCGTACAGGTCGCGCACGACCGACTTCGGCTTCACGTTGTCCTGCCCGACCCACGGGTGCACGGCGCGGAACTCGTCGAAGCTCGTGTAGATCCAGTCCTTGTTCGGCTTCGGCGCCTCGGCCTGCGAGAGGCGCTCCATCCGCTCCTCGTACTCGACGCCGGACGCCTTCATCTCGGCCATCAGGTCGTCCTTCACCATCTTCACCTGGGCGGCGATGACGACGGAGGGATTCTCCTGCACTGCCTCGATGATGGTCAACATGTCGAGCGTGTGCGCGACGTCGGTATCGAGATCGATGTCGGTGTCCGGGTCGACGTCCACGTCGATCCTCGACCCGGCGAGTTGGCCGAGCGCTTCGAGCGCCCACAAAGACAACGGCTGATGCAGCGCGAATTCATCCTGCAGGTCGAAGTTGACCCTCACGAGCCGCCCCAAGTCGTCGGGCTCGTCGAGGAACTCGAGGATCTCCGCAGCGACCAGCGAGCGGTAGATCGCGATCGCCCTGCGGATGTGGCCCCGCTGCCGCTTCCGCGTCTCGTGGTTGTCGACCACGATCCGTCGCACGGCAGCGCACCCGTCGACCTGTTCGCCGCCGATCGTCATCGTCGGGCGATCGAGCAGGCTCATCACCATCTGGTGATTCACCCTGAAGTGTGAGCGCAGCGACTCGGGCTCACCGTTCACGAGCTTGTCGAAGACGTTCCGGTCCCAGTGGGCGTATCCGCGATCGGGCGCCCTCTTCTTGACCACCTTCTTCTTGCGGCCCTCGGCCGACTTGCGCTCGGAGCGCAGATTCTCGACGACGTGCTCGGGAGCCTGCACCCACACGTCGCCGCGATCATCGAACCCCTTGCGCCCGGCGCGTCCCCCGATTTGCGCGAACTCGCGATTGGAGAGCACGCGCACCGACGTGCCGTCGTACTTGCAGAGGCGCGTGAACAGCACGGTCCGGATCGGCACGTTGACGCCCACGCCGAGCGTGTCGGTGCCGCAGATGATCTTCAGCAGTCCTTGCTGGGCCAACTTCTCGACGAGCAGCCGGTACTTGGGGAGCAGCCCGGCGTGGTGCACCCCGATCCCGGCGGTCAGGAAACGGCGGATGTCCTTGCCGATCGGTGAGTCGAACTTGAACCCGCCGATCACCTCCTTGACGCGCGCTTTCTCATCCTTCGAGAGCGGGTCGAGCGCGAGGTAGCCCTGGGCCGCATCGGTGGCGTCCTTCTGGGTGAAGTGCACGACGTAGATCGGCGCGCGCCCGGATTCGAGGAGTGCCTCGACGCTGCGGTGCAGGGTGCTGTCGCGGTACTCGAACTCGAGCGGGACCGGTCGCTGCGCGGACGCGACCACCGAGGTCTCACGGCCGGTGCGTGCGGTGAGATCGCGGCGGAAGAACTCGACGTTGCCGAGTGTCGCCGACATCAATACGAACTGCGTCTGAGGAAGTTGGAGCAGCGGCACCTGCCATGCCCAGCCGCGCTGCGGATCGCCGTAGAAGTGGAACTCGTCGACGATCGCCACGTCAACATCGGCTTCCGAGCCGTCGCGCAGCGCTCGGTTGGCGAGGATCTCGGCGGTGCAGCAGATGATCGGGGCGTCGGCATTCACCGATGCGTCGCCTGTGATCATCCCCACCCGATCCGAGCCGAACTCATTGCACAGATTGAAGAACTTCTCGCTGACCAGCGCCTTGATCGGTGCCGTGTACACGCTGCGCCGACCGGTGGCGAGGGCGGCGAAGTGGGCCGCCGTGGCGACGAGCGACTTGCCGGAGCCGGTCGGCGTGTTGACGATGACGTGATTGCCGATGAGGAACTCGAAGATCGCCTCCTCCTGTGCCGGATAGAGCTCGAGCCCGAGTTCGTCGACGTACGACATGAAGGAGGTCAACACCGAGTCGGCGTCGGGAGCGGTCGGCAGATGCCGGATCAGCCTGGGGTCAGCCATCCCTGCCGACCGTACCGGGCCGGTGTCCGCGAGCACCAGGCTCCGCTCGAACACCTCCGATCGGCGGTGCGAAACGGTTCGTTCTACGGCTACCGGCCCGATCCGCACGTGCCGATCACCAGGCAGACCTGACTCCGCACAGCCGGTAGCGTGCTGCGCGGGAAGGGTGCCACTTGCTGTACGCGTTCGCCGGGAACGAACTGAACTCGGACACACAGGAGTTGTGGCGCGGTGGCGCGATCCAGCACATCGAACCCCAAGTGCTCGCCGTGCTCGAGTACCTGATCGCTCATCAGGACCGGGTGGTCAGCAAGATCGAACTCTTCGACGAGGTCTGGGGCAGCCGTTTCGTCTCGGAGTCGGCGCTGACGTCACGGATCAAGTCGGCTCGCAGGGTCTGCGGCGACAGCGGTCGCGAGCAGCGCGTCATCCGCACCATCCACGGGCGCGGCTACCGCTTCGTCGCCGAGCTCGAACGGCAGGTCACCTCGGCGCGAGGTGGTCGCGGCGCTCTGGGGCGCGGCGGGATCGTCGGGCGCGACCGCGAACTCGGATCGATCGAGGAGTCTGCTCGATCGGCGGCCGAGGGGCAGCGGCAGGCGATCTTCATCACCGGCACTCCCGGCATCGGAAAGTCGGCCGTGCTGGCCGAGGCGCTCGAGCTCCTCGACGACACGGGTCACTGGCGCTTCGTCAGGGGCCAGTGCCTCGAATCGCGTAGCGGGACCGAGCCGTACTTCGGGCTGCTCGACGCTCTCGCCCGGTCCGGGCGTGCCGACGACGGCAAGACAAGAGCGATCCTCGACCGCGTGGCCCCGACCTGGCTGGCTCAGCTGCCGGCGCTGATCGGGCCCGACGACGCCGAGCGCCTCAGCCACCGGCTGCTCGGCACCACACCCCACCGGATGCTGCGCGACGGCGCCGAGGCCTTCGAGGAACTGTCGCACCACGGCCCGACGCTGCTGGCCCTCGAGGACCTGCAATGGGCCGACGAGTGCACCCTCGACGTGCTCGAGCTGCTCATGCAACGCGACGAGCCTGCGCCCCTTCTCATCCTCCTCACCCTTCGCGAGGGCCCCTCGCCGGCGCGCAACCTGCTGAATCGACTCGCCACGACCGGCCGGGCCCGCGAGCTTCCACTCGAGGGGTTGACGGGGTCGGATGCAGCCGCGTTGATCAGCGATGTCCTCGACGTGCGCGATGTGCCGCCCGAGATCGCCGAGGTGGCGGCACGGCGATCCGACGGTGTCCCGCTGGCATTGGCCGAGATCGTCGGCGCCTGGCGGCGTGCCGGACATCTGCTCGTCGACGACGGCCGCCTGGAACTGGCCGTCGCCGCGGGCGAACTCGACTCGGCCGTGCCCGAGACTCTGCGACAGCTCGTCGAAATCGATCTCGCACGCGCCGAAGGCGAGCATGTGGCCGCGCTCGAGGCCGCCGCGCTCGCCGGTACCGAGTTCGATGCGGCGAGTGTGCAGGAAGCGCTGGGACGGCCGCTGCTCGAGGTCGAGGAGGTTCTCACCCGGGCCGGGGATGCACTCGGGTACCTCTCGCCGGTGGGTGGCACGACCTGGCCGGACGGCACGACGTCGACCCGATTCGCCTTCCGCCACGATCTCTACCGACAGATACTCGAGGACCGCCTGTCACATCATCGCAGGGCGCGGGTCCACGCCGCGATCGGCGCCGCACTGGCCTCGGGATACGCCGGCCGCGTGGCGGAGATCGCACCGGACCTCGCCCGCCATTTCGTCGAGGCCGGCGACCACGAGAGATCGGTGGAGTACCTCTGCCTCGCAGGAGCGCAGGCCGCCGCACCCAACGCGTTCACCCATGCCGAGCGACTTCTGCTGGACGCCCTCTCGCACACCGCTCAGCTCGAGCCCGGATCCGTTCGAGACCGCGCCGAGTTGCGGGTGCGGATGGCACTCGGCCCGGCGATCGTCGCCACGCGCGGTTGGTACGGCGCCGAGGTGGCGGAGAACTACGACCGGGCGATGACTCTGTGTTCGGCACAGGCGCCATGTGACGAGGCCTCTCTCGCCCGCTACAGCCTGGCGACCATCACCGAGTTGCGCGGGGAGTACTCGCGAACCGAAGAACTGCTCGACCCGATGGTCGACGACGCGGCGAACAACCTGCTCACCGAGACCCGCGAGCTACTGGCCTGTTCCACGTTCCATCAGGGGAAGTTCCGCACGAGCCTCGATCACTCGACGGCTGTCCTCGACCGGTGGGAGGACATCGAAGCGAGCGAGTTGATGTCGCGGCTCGCGGAACACCCGGCCTCGGCGTGCAACTCGTGGGCGTCGTTCGCGGCGTGGTACCTGGGGGAGTCGGATCGGTCGCTCGAACTCGCCGAGCGGGCGGTGACGACCGGCGCCGAGCACCTGTACGCCCTCTCGACCGCTCAGGTCCAGCGTTCCAAGTTGCACCAGATGAGGCGGGAACCGACCGAGGCGGCGCACTGGGCGAGGGCTGCCATCGAGCTGGCCGACGAGCAGGGCTTCCCGATGCGTGCAAACCAGGCACGGATCATCCTCGGCTGGGCCGATGCGGTGAGCAGTGATGCCGACGGGACGACGCGAGCCGAGGACGGGCTCGCCCAGTTCCGAGCGAGCGGCGCCCAGCTGACCGTGCCCTATTACCTCGGGCTCGTGGCCGAAGCCCGGCTGACGGCCGGCGACGCCGATGCGGCGCTGGAGGCACTCGCCGAGGCGATCGATCTCGCCGCGTCCGGCGCGCGGACGTTCTTCTTCGCATCCGAACTCCACCGGCTCCGCGCCACGGCGGGAGAGGCCACCGGGGAGTGGAAACCGGCCGACGTCCTAACCGAGCTGAGACTCGCCGTCGGCCTCGCCCGCGAACTCGGTTCGCCCCCACTCGAGCTCCGCGCCCTGACCCAACTCGCCGCCGAGGGCCGATGTTCGGAGCCCGACGAGGCCCGCCTACGCGCACTGCTCGCACGGTTCGACGGTCAACGACCCACGGCTGACACCCGCGACGCGCTTGCCCTTCTGAACTGATCGCCCGCCCTACGATCGCGACGAGGCGGCGGTCGATCGTTCTCCGCTGCCGAAACGACGTGCGGTCGGGCTGTCGGTCGGCGGGGCGGAGAGGCCCGCTGTCTGTTCGAGCCAGCGCCACGCCGGCTCGTTCACGGCGCGGTGCACCTCGGCCGCGAGCGCCCGGGCGCGATCGCCGGGCCAGTCGGGCGGGAGGAGACTCGCCGGAAGTCGGGGGTCGATGAGGCTCGGTCGGCGGATCTCGTGGACGACCATCGTGCGCACGATGAACGCTTCGACGTCGGAGACGTCGGACCAGTCCGTCGATCCGGTCCAGCGGTACTCGTCGATGAACGCGCGGTACCGGTCGGCGGCCGGTCCGAGTTCGAAGGCCGCGGCCAGGTCGTCGCTCCGAGCGAGGCCGGCGACGTCGTCGAAGCGGGCGGTCGCGACCGGCACCGGAACATCGATCCCGCAACGCGTCGAGAGTCGATCGACGTGCTTACGTGCCTCGCCGGGGAACGCGAGGAGATCGACTGCGAGGCGCGCGAAACCCTGCCACGACAACTGCGTCGCGAGGTTCTCGCGTTCATTCGGTTCGAGCCCGGCGAGCCCGAGGAAGACGAGCGTCCACTCACCGTCCCACTGCGGACGCGCCGCCTGGTAGATCCGCTCCTCCGCCTCGGCGAACTCCCTTCGTGCGCCGTCGGTCAGCTCGTACCTGCTGCGGCGTCCGACTCGATCGGTGTTGAACCAGCCTTCCGCTCCGAGGCGATACATCGACGTGCGCACCAGCCGATCGCTGAAGCCGAACGGTGCGGCCAGCTCGATCAGATCCCTCAGCCAGATCGAGCCCCCGGTGGGGACGATCGAGTCGCCGAGGATGGTGACGAGTACCGATCGCGCCGAGATGTCGGGCCGGGATCCGAACCGGACACCGCGTTCGGTAATCGACACCATCCTCGACATGATACACGATCTTGATCAGCCGGCTCGCATGGTGTATCATTTCCCGATGCCCGCCGAACGATTCGAAGACCTGCTGGCAGACGGCGCCAAGATCGAGCCGCGCGACTGGATGCCCGATGCGTACCGCAAGACGATGATCCGTCAGATCGCGCAGCACGCACACTCCGAGGTGATCGGCCAGCAACCCGAGGGCAACTGGATCACCCGCGCTCCCTCGCTGCGCCGCAAGGCCATCCTCACCGCCAAGGTCCAGGACGAGGCGGGGCACGGTCTCTACCTGTACTCGGCCGCCGAGACGCTCGGCGTGTCGCGCGACGAGCTCAACTCGCTTCTCCACGAGGGTCGCCAGAAGTACTCGTCGATCTTCAACTATCCGACCCTCACCTGGGCCGACATGGGCACGATCGGCTGGCTCGTCGATGGGGCGGCGATCACCAATCAAGTGATGTTGACCCGCACGTCGTACGGGCCGTACTCGCGAGCGATGATCAAGATCTGCAAGGAGGAGTCGTTCCATCAGCGTCAGGGCTACGAGATCATGCTCGTGCTCGCCGCCGGAACCCCGGCACAGCGGGCGATGGCGCAGGACTCACTCGACCGTTGGTGGTGGCCGTCGCTGATGATGTTCGGACCGCCCGACGCCGACTCGACCCACACCGCGCAGTCGATGGCGTGGGGCATCAAGCTCGAGACGAACGACGACCTACGCCAGAAGTTCGTCGACATGACCGTGCCCCAGGCCGAGTACCTCGGCCTCGAGATACCCGATCCCGATCTCGTGTGGAACGACGATCGCGGCCACTACGACTTCGGCGAGATCGACTGGGACGAGTTCTGGGAGGTCGTGAAGGGGAACGGGATGTGCAACCGCGAGCGCATCGCCCACAAGCGCAAGGCCTGGGACGACGGTGCCTGGGTGCGCGAAGCCGCTCTCGCCCATGCCGACAAACACCGATCCCCGCGCGAGCCGAGGCCGAACGAGCCGACACCGAGCAAGCCGACACCGAGCAAGAGGGTCGCCTGATGAGCTACGACGCACCGAGGATCGAGGGAGAGGTCGATCCCGAGATCCGCGGAACGACCGGCGGTTTCCCACTGTGGGAGGTGTTCGTGCGCGCCGCAAGGGGGCTCAGCCATGTGCACGCCGGAAGCGTGCACGCGGCCGATGCCGAGTCGGCCATCCAGGCAGCCCGCGACGTTTACACGCGCCGCTCGGAGGGCGTGTCGATCTGGGTGGTCCCCTCCACTTCGATCCACGCCTCCGACCCCGACGAAAAGGACGCCTGGTTCGAAGGGGACCATCCGTACCGCCACCCGACGTTCTACGACATCCCCGACGAAGTGGGGCACATGTGAGCACTCCTCTCGTCACCTACCTGCTGCGGCTCGCCGACGACAACATGATCCTCGCCCAGCGGATGGGCGAACTCGTCTCCTGGATGCCCGAACTCGAGGAGGACATCGCCGTAGCCAACCTGAGCCTCGACCATCTCGGGCAAGCGAGATCGCTGTACGACTACGCGGGCGAGGTCGAAGGCGAAGGGCGCGACGAGGACGCGCTGGCGATGCTGCGCGACGAGCGCGAGTTCCTGAATTCGGTGCTCGTCGAGCAACCGAACGGCGACTTCGGCCAGACGATGGCCCGTCAGCTCCTCGTCGACTCCTACCAGGTGCCGCTCTATCGGGCTCTCTCGGCCAGTGCCGACGAGCAGCTCGCCGGCATCGCCGCGAAGGCCGAGAAGGAGGCTCGTTATCACCTCCGCCACTCGACGATGTGGGTGACCCGGCTCGGCGACGGAACAGCCGAGAGCCACCTGCGGATGCAGGCCGGGATCGACGCGATGTGGCCGTTCTACGCCGACCTGTTCAGCACCGACGAAGTGGAACGAGAGCTCATCGTCTCCGGCATCGCCGCCGACCCGGTGGCGGTTCGCGCCGAAGCCGACGCCACGGTCGCCGAAGTGCTGCACGCCGCGACGCTGGAAATCCCGACCGACCCCTACGAGCGGATCGGCGGCCGCACCGGAATGCACACAGAACATCTCGGCCACCTGCTGGCCGAGATGCAGTGGCTCCACCGCAGCCATGTCGGGGCCAGCTGGTGATGAGCACGATCGTCGATCTCACCGACCTCCGTCGGCGCGTCGGCGCGATCCCCGATCCTGAGGTCCCCGTGTTGTCCCTCGACGATCTCGGCGTGCTCCGCTCGGTCGACCAGATCGACGATCGGATCGTCGTCACG
>PVMS01015232.1_pt1 | contig 12770 bp, 8 predicted proteins | sample 1853461 | NCBI WGS metagenome assembly PVMS01 (sample SAMN08582032, study PRJNA380276) | Marine sediment metagenome, whole genome shotgun sequencing project. | isolation source: ocean sediment barecode stripped | collected 2017 | reverse complement strand
GAGTCATACTTCGTCTTGTAACAACATAAATTTTAATATGGCAAATGCAGCAAGTGTTGCAAATTATGGATATCATGCTCTTAAAAACAAAAAAATTGTTGTAATACCAGGATTTATCAATAAAATTTTAGCCTTTCTGCCTCGAATATTACCGAGAAATGTTGTGGCTAATATTGTACAAAAAATTCAAATCAATAACCGACAACTTTCAAGTTCCTGATCAAGAATGGCCAGTCAAAAAAGGTATATCATTATCAGCATCTTAAGACAGAATTTCCTCACTAAAATACTACTGATGAAGTATTGTTTGCAGAATTAATCCAATTAAAAAGTCATGCTGAACTTGTTTCAGCATCTCGTAATATTTAATAAAGGTTTCTTAATTGTAAACCCTTATTTTGTTCTTTTTCTTTCCTAGAACAGCAGGCAAGCACATATGGTTGCAGATAACCAAATAGAATCTGTCACGAATTCATTGCTTCTTTATTTTTTACTTTCAAATTGAACCTGTAGAATAACACCTAATTTATGAACTCCAAATAATATATATTATATTTAACGTATGAATTGAATTTACAAAAATGTGATTATCCAACAATAAACCCTTAAACGGAATATCAAGTACTGTTATAACCAGTTGGATGAAATAATCGATAATAACTTAACTAAAAAATCATGAAAAAACTACTCTACTTCATACTCCTAACGTCCTTTTCGCTTTTGGCTCAAGATCCTTTGGAACGCCTTGAAGATTCACCCAGACATCACGAATGGGTTACTATTGAATATGCTGACCGTACCCTAAAAGGTTTCTTGGTATATCCTGAAGTATCAGGTAATGTACCATTAGTGATAGTAATACACGAAAACCGTGGTTTAAACGACTGGGCTCGCAGTATGGCAGACCAGATTGCTGAAGCCGGTTACATAGCTTTAGCGCCGGATTTGTTATCAGGAGCTGGTCCAAATGGTGGAGGAACTGTTGATTTTGAAAACTCAGACGATGCAAGAACTGCAATTTATGGCCTCAATGCCGAACAAGTTACGGCCGACCTAAATGCTACAGTGGCCTATGTAAAAAATATTCCATCGGGTAATGGTAAAGTAGCGGTGATCGGTTTTTGTTGGGGCGGGAGTCAATCTTTTCGTTTTGCAACAAACAGCAAGGAAATTAAAGCCGCATTTGTGTGCTATGGAACAGGACCTAAAAATCCTGAAGCCTATGAAAACATAGAAGTACCGGTTTATGGTTTTTATGGCGGTAATGATAATCGCGTAAATGCAACCATCGAAAATACTAAGAAAATTATGGATGCAAATAACAAAACATACCTGCCTGTCATTTATGATGGAGCAGGCCACGGTTTTTTCAGAGCAGGAGAAGCCGACGACGCTTCTGAAGCTAACAAAAAAGGAAGAAAAGAAGGTATTGAACGCCTCAAAAAGCTTTTGTCAGAATTGTAAAATTTAATTAGAAACAGCATTGTTCTTAATATAAATCAATAAGGAATATTTATAGCTAGCGGTGTATATGTAAAATAGACTTTATTAATAAACAAAAAAAAATACTATATTTGATAACCTACTAACTGGAACTATCATCTTAAATAAAAGGGGATTCCTTTTTGTTTATTATATACTTAAATCCCATACTATTTTTTATAAACAATTTTATACAATCTATTATTGTATAACTATACTACTAATTAAATTTTTTTTATTATGATTAAAAAAACGATTTCATTTATGTTGTTGGTTGCTATGGTATTTGGTACTATACTAACCGTAAAAGCGCAAGAAGAATCCTATGTAATGTGGGAAAGTATAACCATTACTCCTGACAATACTAAACTAAAAGTATTAGGACAGAATATGAGAAAGCACAATCAGACTTATCATAAAGAAGGTGCTTATAAAGCTTACGTGTATAACATTGCAACAGGGCCTAATATTGGCAAAATAGTATGGGAAATGGGTCCGTTAACATACTCTCACCTGGACGGCAGACCTTCTGAAGGAGGGCATGACGATGATTGGAGAGATAATATAATGCCCTACGTAAAGAAAATGACGAATGGAGAATATTGGAAAAAAGACGTGGAACTTTCAAACACGGACATGGTTGACTCAAACACCAACTCACATCCCTTGTTATTTATAAGATATCATGAGGTTGTTAAAGGCGAGGGACATAATGTAAATCACTTATTAACACAAATAAGTAAAACTGTAAAGGCTATGGATGGAGAAAACCCTTGGGGTGTTTATTACAATGAGTTTCGTCAAGGTTATTCTATCGGCAGGCATATTGCTACGGTAGGCTTTTTTAAAAAATGGGCTGAATTAGACGAAGATAATAATTTTAAAAAGACTTTTCTGAAAGTTCATGGCGAAAATTCTTGGGAACCATTTCTTGAAAATACGAACGATACCTTCTCAAATAGTTGGGATGAAATTTGGGAATTTAACCCGGTATTAAGTGGGCGATAAATTGTTATTTTCAATATGTCATAGAAAAGGAATTACATCATTGTAGTTCCTTTTTTATTTCTACTTCGTGTCATATTACATCAGATAGTCGCATATCTTTTGCTAGTGCTACCTTTTATTGAGCGGGAATAAAGTTACTGGCAAGAGGTATTATGGGGTATTTATTAATTCATTTTCTAGTTTAAATTTTACTGCAGGCTACCCTGATAGTTCGGTTACCCCCTTTGAAAGATCAACGGCTATAAAAAATAATCAAACTGAAAAATCATTTCAAAACTTTTTTTATCTTTAGAAAATACAACTCAATACTATGAATTCGTTTAAATCACCCTTGGAAGCATTCTTATTTTGGGAAAAGCAAATACCCGCAAGTATTTTTCTCAAGCAACCAATTGATGGAAGAATCATCAACTACACGTATAAATCAGCAGGTGAAGAAATACGTAAAATAGCTTCAGCAATTGATGACTTTAATTTATCAGAAAGAAGTCACATTGCTCTACTTTCTAAAAATTGTGCACATTGGATACTTGCAGATTTAGCTATTATGATGTCTGGGCACATATCTGTTCCAATTTATCCAACACTTAATGCGCATTCGGTAAACCAGTTATTAACTCATAGTGAATCTAAGGTAATTATTCTTGGAAAGTTAGATGATTTCCCATCTCAAAAAAATGGTATTCCTAAAATCCACAAAATAAGTGTCGGTTTGTACGGGGAAAATGAAGGTACTCTTTGGGAAGATCTCATATCGAATCAAAAACCTAGCCAGAAGATTCCAACTATTAAAACAGATGATTTACATACCATTATCTATACTTCCGGTACTACCGGAACACCAAAAGGTGTAATGCATACTGTTGGCAATTTTTCGATGAGTGTTTCGGGTTTGATAGATGCATTAAGAATTCCTAACAGACCACGATTATTTTCTTATTTACCTTTAGCTCATGTTGCAGAAAGATTGTTGTGTACCGGAGGTTTGCATTTAGGAGCTCAGATATCTTTTCCTGAATCATTAGAAACTTTTGCTTCAGATCTTGAGAAAACACAGCCTAATATCTTCTTTGGTGTGCCAAGAATTTACACCAAGTTTCAAGAAAAAATATTAGAGAATATTCCTCAAAAAAAATTAACTTTTCTTCTAAAGATTCCTTTTCTAAATACTCTTGTTAAAAATAAACTAAAACAAAAATTAGGTTTACGGAAGGCTTCTTTTATTGCCTCTGCAGCAGCGCCTTTAGCGACCAGTTTAATGAACTGGTATGAAACAATAGGAATTACTATTCAGCAAGGTTATGGTATGACGGAAGACTGTTGTATTTCACATTTCAATATGCCTGGAGCCAGTAAAGTAGGAACTGTTGGTAAAAAATTACCTCATGTAACTGTAAAATTATCGACAGAAGGTGAAATATGTATTAAAAACAATTGTCTTATGAAAGGTTATTTTAAAGCACCGGAAATCACTGCAAGTGTATTTGATGAAGAAGGGTTTCTAAAAACAGGTGATAAAGGTGAATACGATCATGAAGGCTTTTTAACGATTACCGGTCGTGTAAAAGACCAATTTAAAACAGATAAGGGCAAATACATTTCGCCTGCTCCGTTAGAATTACTGCTATCTAAAAATACTGATATTGAGCAAACTTGTATTGTTGGTACCGGAATTCCTCAACCAATAGCTTTAGTGACTCTTTCAACATTAGGAAAGGAGAAACTAAAAGAACAATTATCTCAAAGTTTAATTGCTACTGTAAATGAAATGAATGAACAATTAGAGAAGCATGAAAAGATTGAACGAATAGTAATTATGAAAGAAGATTGGAATGTTGCCAATGGTTTAACTACACCAACATTAAAAGTAAAACGTAACAATATTGAGAAAATTCATCAGCCGTATTATAAAAAATGGTTTGAAGATGATGAGAAAGTGATTTTTGAATAAAACTAAATGAATTTTATCAAAAAATTGCAAATGCCGACAAAGGCACTAATTTAAACCAATAAATAGTATTAAAAATATCATTTTAGTGATATTTTGTCTGAATTCAATTAATGGTATCAAATCATTGGTTCTAACTTAAATATGGCCATGCTAACTATTACTTGTTGCTCAAGAGCAAAGTGCTAATTTTTATAAAACAATAGTTTAACGGAAAGAAATTGAAACATGCGGTTTAAATCCTATTCTAAAATGGTCTCTTTTCTTTTGGAAAACTTCACTTATATCATCTTGATAAAGAATCTACCGATGGATTCAAGTTAAACAAATTAATTTTCAAGACTCCAGGTATTATAGGGTTGTGATCGACATTGCCAGGCATTAAAATCATAGCTATTTTAAAATGATTCTAAACTACAATCATATAAAGATAATCGTCTTTAAATACCTAAATTTGATGGTAATTATCTAAATATCAATTTATACAATATCATGAAAATATATTTTAAATCAGCAACTCTTAAGTCAATGATTTTCTTCGCTTTAATCACCTTAATTGGTTGCGATCTAAATAAAGAAAAAGCAGTGACAATGAATGAACAAGAAAACACAAATGTATTGTTGGAAGAATGGACTGGTCCTTATGGAGGTGTACCCGCATTTGACAAGATGAGCATTAGTGACATTAAGCCTGCAATGGAAATAGGGATGGAACTAAATTTAAAAGAAATTGATGCAATTACTGCTAATCCTGATGCTCCAACATTTGAAAATACTATTGTAGATTTGGAAAAAGCAGGTAATGAACTTGATAGAGTGAACATATATTACCGTATTTGGAGTAACAACGTGTCGTCTCCTGAATATAGAAAAATTCAGGGTGAGATGGCTCCAAAATTATCTGAGTTCAACTCTAAAATTTCCCAAAACAAAGAATTATTCGATCGTATTAAAGTTGTTTATGACAATTCATTAATAGATCCGCTGGAGGACGATCAGCAAAGAGTAATTCAACTTATTTATGAAAGATTTGCCATGAATGGTGCAGAACTGGATGACGATAAAAAGGCACGATATGCAGCCATTAATAAAGAACTCTCAACACTTTATACCAATTTTGCAAATAATGTATTGGCAGATGAAGAAAACTATGTTGTTTATTTGAATGAAGATCAATTGAGTGGATTGTCAGAATCAATGACTAAATCAACTGCTAAAATTGCTTTAGATAAAGGACAGGAAGGCAAATATGCTATTCCTAATACAAGATCTTATATGTCTCCTTTTTTAACCTATTCGACTGAGAGAACATTGCGCAAAAAAGTATGGAATAATTACTATTCCCGAGGGGACAATGGTGATGAATTTGATAATAATGAAAATATAACCAAGATTCTTAAGCTCAGAAGAGAACGTGTGGAACTGTTAGGTTATGATAACTATGGAGATTGGCGATTGCAAAACAGAATGGCTAAAACTCCTGAAAATGTCATGCAATTAATGAATGCCGTTTGGCCTGCAGCTATAGCCAGAGTTAAAGAAGAAGTTGCTGATATGCAAGCTATTGCAAATTCTACTGGAGATAAGAACGTCATAGCACCCTGGGATTATCGTTATTATGCAGAAAAAGTTAGAAAACAAAAATATAATTTGGATTCTGATGAAGTAAAACAATACTTACAACTTGATAAACTTACACTGGCCTTATTCTTTGTTGCAGGAGAATTATTTAACTACAATTTTGATCCTGTTCCTGAAGGTAGTGTTCCTGTATTTCATGAAGATGTTAAAGTTTGGGAAGTAACCGATAAAACGTCTGGAGATCATATTGGATTGTGGTATTTAGATCCTTTTGCAAGACCTGGAAAACGCTCCGGTGCGTGGGCAACAACCTATAGAAGTCACACTACATTTGATGGTAAAAAGACAGTTTTAGGTTCAAACAATTCAAATTTTGTAAAACCTGCACCCGGTGAACCTGTTTTAGTTTCCTGGGATGATGCAAGTACGTTTTTCCATGAATTTGGTCATGCCTTGCATTTCTTTTCATCAGAAGTGAGATATCCAACGTTGAATGGTGGAGTTAGAGATTATACAGAATTCCAATCGCAGGTATTAGAACGCTGGTTGTCAACCGACAAAGTAATTAATCAGTTTTTAGTACACCATAAAACCAATAAAGTTATTCCTAAAGAATTGGTTGCTAAAATCAAAAAGTCCTCAACATTTAACCAGGGATTTGTTACAACAGAATATTTGGCTTCTGCAATTATGGATATGAAATTACATATGGCAGACCCCGAAAATATTGATATAGATGCTTTTGAAAAAGAAACTTTAGCCGAACTAAATATGCCAAAAGAATTGGTTATGCGTCATCGTACACCACAATTTGGACATGTATTTTCGGGAGAAGGTTATGCAACTGCTTATTACGGATATATGTGGGCGGATGTATTGACTGCTGATGCCGCTGAAGCTTTTGCCGAAGCACCCGGAGGGTTTTACGATAAAGAACTATCTTCAAAAATGGTAAAATATCTGTTCGCACCTAGAAACTCAATCGATCCCGCCGAGGCCTACAGAAAATTCCGTGGGCGCGATGCCAAAATTGATGCCCTCATGCGAGACAGTGGTTTCCCAGTAAAATAATTATTAAATAAAATTGATAAAATAAGGAATTACACAAATGTAATTCCTTATTTTTGCAGCTTATTTTATCACAATTGAAAAAATTATTGCTCTTAATCCATTTCGTTTTATTTAATGTATGTTTTTCCCAGGAAAAACCTAAAACTGTTCATGTAAAATTCATCCATGAAACTATAAATATAGATGGTGTTTTGAATGAAACTGCCTGGAATGAAGCAATACCGGCAAATAATTTTTGGTAATATTTTCCAACAGACTCCAATCAGGCCAAACAACAAGCAGAAATTAAAATGCTGTTTGATGATAAAAATTTATATGTTGGTATGAAAATTAATGCCAAAGGGAAAGACTTCATTATTCCATCACTACGTCGTGATTTTAGAGCTGGCGGAAGTGATAATATAAGCTTAATTTTTGATACTTTTAATGATGGTACAAATGCTTTTTTCTTTGGGACAAATCCTCATGGTGTTTTAAGAGAAGCTTTAATTTCTGGCGGAGGAACTGAAATTAGAGGATTTAATACCACTTGGGATACCAAATGGATTGGTGAAACTAAAATTCATGATAACCATTATATTGTAGAATGGATGATTCCCCTTGCCGCATTCAAATACCATGAAGGAGAAACAAAATGGAGATTCAATAGTTATCATTTTGACACGCAAGACAATGAGAGAAATACCTGGATTAATATTCCACAAAACCAAATGATATTTAATCTGGCATATATGGGTGACATGATTTTTGAAAAACCTTTAGGAAAATCTAAATCTCCGATTTCTGTCATTCCATATGTGAATGGAATTGTTGGAAAAGATTATACAACAGATCAAACTACCAGAGATTTAAAAATCGGAGGAGATGCTAAATTTACCATTGGAAATAGTATGAATTTAGATGTAACCTTAAATCCTGATTTTTCACAAGTTGAAGTAGACCAACAAATTACCAACTTAACACGTTATGAAATTTCTTTACCTGAAAGAAGACAATTTTTTATTGAAAATAGTGACCTTTTCGGAGACTTTGGAAATGATAGAAATGCCAATCCCTTTTTCTCAAGACGTATTGGAATTGCTAAAGACAAAGATGACAATAATATTGAAAATAAAATAATAGGAGGTGTTAGATTAAGCGGAAAACTAAATAAGAACTTTAGACTTGGTATTTTAAATATGCAAACCGCTGAAGATCTCGCAAATGAAATTCCGACAACAAACAATGCAGTGATTGCTATGCAACAAAAACTATTTAGCAGGTCTAATCTAAGTTTTATGTTCATAAATAAACAAACAACCAAAAGTTATGATTTTGTCAAGAAGGAAAATCGTTACAATAGAGTTGTTGGATTAGATTATAAGTTAGCTTCTGCAGACAATACTTGGTTAGGTAAGTATTATTTTCATAAATCATTTTCTCCGGATTTAAAAAATGATGACATCTCAGCGGGTGCTTCAACAGAATATTTTAGCAGGTTTTTTAATATTAGATTGAGCGGAGTTTATATTGGTGATAATTTCCGTTCGGATCTTGGTTTTATCAGAAGAACTGATATTTTTAAAATTTACCCAAAAATTGAATGTACGTTTTGGCCTAAAAAAGGGAAAATTCAAAAACATAGTTTTAATGTTATGCCAATATTTATATGGAGACCAAAGCTCAATTTTGAAAACTCCGATTATTTGATAGTGAGTAGTTGGGAAGCCGACTTTAAAAACACAGCCAGTTTGGAAATTTCTATGAACAATAGATTTACGCATTTATATGATGAATTCGACCCAACAGATAACGATTCGGCTATCCCTCTTCCCGGGAACAAAAATTATTATTATACCAACTTTGATGCACGTTTTAGATCTGATACGAGAAAAAAAATCTCATTTAATCTTAATCCCTCAATTGGGAAATTTTATAATGGTGAAAAATATTCAATAGAATCCTCATTAACTTTACGCTTACAACCTTATTTTACGAGCTCGATTCAGATTAATTATGATAAAATAAATTTACCTGATCCGTATCCAAACGCATCAATTTGGTTGATTGGCCCTAGGGTAGATGTTACATTTAATAAAAAACTTTTTTGGGCAACCTTTATTCAATACAGCAGTCAAAGAAATAATTTTAGTGTTAACACCAGGTTACAATGGCGTTTTGCTCCACTTTCTGATTTATTTGTTGTTTATAATGATAACTATTTTACTGAAAACATTTTCGCCCCTCGTGTAAGATCTTTGAATTTAAAATTGACTTATTGGCTTAATCTTTAATAATAATTTTAACAAATTATTAAACTTTATCTATATTATTATTATTTATTAATACGTAACTTGTGTAGTCAAATAAACTTATCTAACCAAAACTTGTGAGCCATGATAAAACAAGTATTATTTCTAAATAAAAAACCCCTGGCAAAAGCATTTCTTTTTTTTATTTTAGTTATTGGATTTCTAAGTAACAGCTATGCTTCAAATAGAATACTTACTGATACCATTGGGTATAATCAATACAAAGGGAAAATTGTAGACAGTAAATCGAAAAGATCATTAATTTTTGCTTCCCTGATAGTCGACGAAACTAATATTAGTACAGTATCAAATACCCAAGGAGAGTTTTTATTGAAGGTACCGAAAAAGTATTCAACTCACAGCGTTGTTATCTCTTTTTTAGGATATACCAGCCGTGTTATTAAATTAGCTGACCTTAAAAGAGACAATAATCTTATAAAACTTGAAACTTATATAGAAGAACTTTCGGAAGTTAATATTTCTCTGAAAGATGCAGAGTCCTTAATAAAGGAGGTTTTAAAAAGAAAAGGGAAAAATTATTTTAGTGATCTCACAACTATGACTGCCTTTTATAGAGAAACCATCAAAAAGCGAAGAACCTATGTTTCGCTTTCAGAAGCTGTAGTTGAAATTAACAAACAGCCATATACAAGTAGCAAAAACGACGTTTTAAAACTTTATAAAGCCCGTAAAAGTACTGATTATAATAAGCTGGATACAATTGCTCTTAAAATAAAAGGAGGACCGTTTAATACATTGTTTCTTGATATCGTTAAAAATCCGGCACTTTTTTTAACGGATGATATGATTGATAACTATGAATTTGAGTTTGATACATCTACTAAAATTGATGACAAACCCATTTATGTAGTAAATTTTAAACAAAGACGATATATAAAAGATCCTCTATTTTATGGTAAACTATTTATAGATGCTCAATCATTGGCAGTGAAAAGTTCAAAATTTAAGCTTAATCTGGAAGATAAACAAAAAGCGAGCCGTATATTTATTGTTAAAAAACCTAGAAGAGCTAATGTTTTTCCGATTGAAGCCAGTTATCATGTTGATTATCGTGTGAAAGATGGAAAATGGTACTACGGATACAGTAGAATTCAACTTAGCTTTAAAATAGATTGGGACAAAAAGTTGTTCAACTCTGTTTACCACACCACCATGGAAATGGCAATAACTGACTGGGAAAAAAGTTTAACCAAAAAAATTACCAAACCTAAAGATCGAATGAAATCTTCTGTTATTTTAAGTGATGAAGCATCTGGATTTTCAGATCCGGATTTTTGGGGAGAATACAACGTAATTGAGCCTGAAAAGCCAATAGCAACAGCCATAAAAAAAATTCAAAAACAACTTAAAAAATTAAAGAAATAAGCTGCAATAATTTTTTGATACAAAGCCGTTTTAATTAATTAGAACGGCTTTTCATTTTGTTTGTGTTGACTTGAACAGAATTAAAAGTAATGCACAAAGGGCTGCAAATGCAACAACCAATACAATAAAAAAATCTTTTACAAGATATTGCAGAACTTATTGATGGTATTTTAGAGCCTAAATAGTTTTTAAATCCTTTGTAAAGACTATACTAAACTAACAGGGTTTAAAATTCTGTCAGGTTTTTAATAAAACTCTTATATTTGTTTTTGAGTAAAATTATAATTCATTCAACTTGGAATTTGAAATCAACAAAGCAATTGAAATTTTAGAAAGGACCCAAAAATTTTAACAACAATTTTGAAGGATATTTCTTCTGATTGGAGTCATGAAAATGAAGGTGCCGATTCGTGGAGTCCTTATGATGTATTAGGACATCTCATTCATGGTGAAAAAACTGACTGGATTGAAAGATCCTGTAGAATACTTGGTTATCGGGAAAGCAATAAATTTAAGCCTTTTGACAGGTTTGCTCAATTTGAAGATAGCAAAGGGAAAACTTTAAATGAATTGCTTGTTGAATTTGAGCGACTTAGGGCTAAAAATATTATTGAATTAAACTCTTTAAAAATTTCTGATGAAAAATTACATCTGAATGGCGTTCATCCTGAATTTGGAACCGTAAATTTAAGGCAATTACTCGCTACATGGGTTGTACACGACCTTGGTCATATTTCTCAAATTTCAAGAGTTATGGCCCACCAGTACAAAACAGAAGTTGGACCTTGGAAAGCCTATTTAAGAATTTTAAATGATTAAAAAACTTTCTAATCTTTCTACTTTTACCTTTAACTCCTCTTCTTTAACTTTTTTCCTTCTACTTTAAACCTAAAACTTCTACTCCTTGTTCAAAAATAACATCAACCGGTATATTTGCATTACTTAATTTGTCTAAATCACTTTGTAAATCAGCCGATATTATTCCCTTCTCAGCAACTAATTTAGCAACACCGTCATAATCTCCATTTCCTTGTAAAGTCAAAATTAAGTTTGATAAATCTTTCATAGCACCTTCCATTTTATCAAAATTCACTTTGTACGTCCCATCTTCATTTTTAGTGAATGCTTCTTTTTCTTTAAAGAAATTAAAACGAATCATATTGGCTTTCCCATGAGCACTTGATGCGCCAAAACGGACAGAACGGAAAATACTTGTCATAAATGTGGTCATATAATCTTTCATATCTCCATCAATCTCCCCTTTTTTATGTAATTGCTGAACCATATACAATCCCAATACATCTGCTTTCCCTTCTTCCAATGCTGAGGCCAATTCTTTTAACGAACTTCTAACGGTTCCTTTATCATTAATAGTGTTTTTTATTCCTAAGCCATGTGCAACTTCATGAAACATGGTATTTGCAAAGAATGCATCGAAAGTGATATGTTTGCGTTGACTCTCCTCAATTAAGTTCTCTGAAATTGGCAATAAAATTTTATCGAATTTTGCGCGCATTGCATTTTTTAATTGCAGTCTTCTCGTTCCTTTTTGAAGTTGAACCTCTTCGTCATTTGGTAAATTAATTGCGATTGTCTTGCTACCTGAATTGCAATCACCTGCATAATAAACAACATCATAAGCATTTAGATCTGAATCAGTGCCGGGAGCTTCCTGTTTATAAACATCGTCAACCGGCAAACCTAACTGTAGTTCTGGTAAAAAGGCTGCATAACGTGCCAATTTCTCACTCCATTTTTGATCTTTGATTAATACATATGCTTCATGTGCGGCTTTATTTCCAAACAGTTGATCTTCGTAAGATTCAATTGGACCAATAACAATGTCGAGTGTATTGGTTTTCATGTCCATCCATGCCAAATCACTTGATTGGTAATTATCATCTAAAAAAGCCTGAGCTCTCAATTCCAAATATTTTTTGAGTCCTTGCTACCTGAATTGCAATCACCTGCATAATAAACAACATCATAAGCATTTAGATCTG
>PVMS01172986.1_pt1 | contig 12771 bp, 9 predicted proteins | sample 1853461 | NCBI WGS metagenome assembly PVMS01 (sample SAMN08582032, study PRJNA380276) | Marine sediment metagenome, whole genome shotgun sequencing project. | isolation source: ocean sediment barecode stripped | collected 2017 | reverse complement strand
GGCAGTGGTGATAAACATGACCTTGGATAAGTCATAGGGCAATTCAAGGTAGTGGTCAGAGAAGGTGTGATTCTGTTCTGGGTCGAGAACTTCGAGTAAAGCTGCAGCCGGATCACCCCGAAAGTCTTGCCCCAGCTTGTCAACTTCATCCAACATGAAGAGCGGGTTGACCGTACCTGCTCTGCGCATGGTCTGCAGAATCCGTCCCGGCAGCGCACCGATATAAGTGCGGCGGTGCCCGCGAATCTCTGCCTCATCTCGCACTCCACCCAGCGATAGGCGCACAAACTTACGCCCCAAGGCTTCACTTATCGATTTACCCAACGAGGTCTTGCCCGTCCCGGGTGCTCCGACAAAGCATAAAATCGGCTGGCGGGAGCGCTTTGGGCTCAGACTGCGGACTGCGATATATTCCAGGATGCGATCCTTGATCCGGGGCAGACCATAATGGTATTCCTCCAAGGTTTTGCTCGCATGGGGCACATCCAGGTTATCCTCGGTTGTCTCTGTCCAGGGCAGCTCCAGGATCCACTCCAAATAGGTACGGATGATGCCGACCTCTGGAGAAAGCGGTGGCATCTGGCTCAAACGGTCGGCTTCCTTGAGTGCCCGAACTTGGACTTCTTCCGGTAAGCTGATACCCTCAATGCGACTGCGCAGCTCCTTGATCTCCCGCGACCAGGGATCTCCTTCACCCAGCTCCGACTGGATGACCTTCATTTGCTCTCGCAGGTAATATTCCCGTTGGGTGCGGTCTACCTCTCCCTGAGCCTTGGTGTGGATCTCATCTTCCAATTCCAAAACATCTGCTTCTTGTGCGAGCATCTTAACCACTCGCTGCAGTCTCTCTAAAGGTTCAGGGATCATCAGCAATTCCTGTCGTTCTTCAATCGGAGGTGCGATGGTGGTCGCGATCATGTCCGCCAACCAGCCTGGTTCTTCAATATTTAATGCGTAGAGATAAGCTTCTTCCGGCAGGCTGCGATCCAGCTGGATTACGCGTTGGAACAGCTCAAGAGTTGTCCGCATGGTGGCGTCGATCTGCCGGTTTACATCGCTTGGTTCAAAGATGCGCCTTGCCCGAACTACCAAAAACGGTTCACTCTGAGTAAACTCGATGATCTCCAATCTACGCCGGCCTTGCACCAGCGCGGAGCTTGATCCATCCGGCATGCTTAACAATCGACCGACCGCAATTTCTACCCCAATTGGATAAAAATCTCCCGGTCCAGGATCATCTTGTTCCGGATCACGCTGCAAGAGCGCGATCATGGTTTGATCTTCCAGTTGCGTATCTTCGATCGCCAAAAGCGATCCTTCACGCCCCACAAATATTGGGGAGACCATGCGGGGGTAAATCACCAAATCGCGTAAAGGTATTGCCGGGCACTCGATAAACCCATCCTCATCGGACAGGGAATCCTGGACGCTGTACAGCTCTTCCGTGCGCCGGTGCAGGGTTTCTCCAAATTCGCCTTCATCTTCTCTCAAAAACCAATCTCGGTTTCTCATAATTAATTTCCAGTATACATTAAGTCTTTTTTACTCGAATGGACCAGCCAAACAGACCGGGCCGCAGCAGCTACGAAAATGGATCCAGTCACTAAAATAACTGCTTCTCCATCAGCCAAAAGCGCGGCCTCGTCTAACGCTTCTTCGACTGAAGAGGTCGCGATCGCCAGGCAGCCCATTTCGTTTGCTATTTCAACCAATTTCCCCGGATCAGTCGCCCTGGGATGAGTGGATTTAGTGGCGACAATCTTGCGCACACAGGGTCCCAGTTCTACCAACATTCCTTTAATATCTTTGTCTTCCGAGGCGCCAAACACCAGCACGACAGGCATCCCTGGATAATAATCCTCTAAAACCGCACGCAGTTTCTTTGCTGAATCGCGATTGTGGGCCGAGTCGATGATCGCAGGGGGATCGTGCTGCAAGATCTCGAAGCGCCCTGGCCAATTCACACTTCGAAATCCCAGACGAATTCCCAAATCGGTTACCTGAATACCGTTCTGGCGAGCGACTTGCAAGGCCGCGTAGGCGGTAGCTGCATTTTCCAGCTGGTGAACTCCCAACAAGGGGATCGTTAAACGCTTTGGTTCCCGATCTGGGTCCACCCTGGATGATAGCGATCCATCCTCACTGGTTAGTTCAGACTTGTGCCACACCTGCAGGCTCTGACCCTGTAAAGATCTGTCCAGCGGCTTGTAAAAGTAATCCTGGCCCACCTGGATCAGGGGAGCATTCCGCTCTGCTGCAATGCTTTTGATCACCTGCAGGGCTTCCTCTTCCTGAGGTGAAACAACCACCGGTACGCCGGGTTTGATGATGCCCCCCTTTTCCCCAGCGATTTCAGCCAAAGTCTCGCCGAGCAGATCGGTGTGATCGTAGGAGATAGAAGTGATCACGGTCACCTCCGGGGTACAAACATTGGTTGCATCCAAGCGGCCCCCCAAACCAACTTCCATCACCGCCGCGCTCACTTTGCACCGCGCAAAATACAGGAATGCCAGAGCGGTTGTGATCTCAAAGGTGGTTATTTCAGGGCTGGCAGCGATAAAGGGTTTGATCTCCTCCACCAGAGTGACCAGATCGTGATGTGGGATTGGGTTTCCATCTACCTGGATCCGTTCGGCATAATCCTGTAGATGAGGTGAGGTATACATACCAACCCGGGCTCCGCTCTCTTTGAGCGCGCTGGCACACAGAGCCGAGACCGAGCCTTTACCTTTCGTTCCGGCTACATGCAGGATCTGATAATCGTTTTGCGGATTGCCAAGTGCAGCCATAAATTCCCGCATGCGACCCAGATCAAATTTTTCTGGAGAATAGCGGAAGGTCTTCTGCAGGCTGTAATCGATAAAACTATACAAATAATCCAGGGTATCCTGGTAGATCTGATCGCTGTCCATCTGCTAGGCATTGTAACCGCAGCCCAGTCCGGACGCAAGAGGTTGAATCTATTCTTAAAATCGCTCCCAGTTAGTAATGTCACTTGCCTTTGACAACAATTCGGGTTATCATTTACAGGTTCGTGAACAGCGCTCTTTCCATGCGCATCCAAACCTGGCAAACTATGACTTCACCCCCATGCAGTCAACCACTGCTATCATCTATTGAGTTAATTGTTGTCTTCATTAATTCAAACATTGTATTCTTATCCAGATTAGCCTGAGTGTCAGGAAAAACATATTGAGCGCCCAACCCACATCTGCCCCCAAAACAAGTGAAGCAACCCCCTTGGTGCAGACCCGCATCACCGAACGCCTGGCGAATTTCCCCTGGTGGATATTATTCTTGGCCTTGATGGGGGTCTTGCTGGTTTACAGTTTCACCACCAACGCCACCTACCGGGATATCTTCGCCTACCTGATTGCCGGCATCAGGCTTACAATCATTGTCACACTGGTCTCATTTACTTTTTCGATAGTCATCGGCTTGATCACCGCCTTCTCCCTGATGTCAGAAGGTAGCAATATCTTTAGTGTGATCGCCAGGAATCTGGCCACCCTGTATGTGCAGATCATCCGCGGGATTCCGGTGATCGTGCTCATTTTCTACACCGCGTTGGTGATTGTGCCAGCGAGCATTAACCTGCTCAACTCTTTAGGCGACTGGATGTTCAGTATGGGCTGGTTGGCTGCTGACAATGTATTGAGCAGTCTGACTTCACGTGGAGTCAGTTTTGTCATTCGCGGCATCCTCGCCCTGGCGATCAACTACGGCGCCTTTTCGGCGGAGGTCTTCCGCGGCGGAATCCAATCGATCGAGAAAGGCCAGCTGGAAGCCTCCAACGCACTGGGCTTGAGTTGGTTTCAGACCATGCGCTATGTGGTGATGCCCCAAGCGCTGCGCCGCATCATGCCGCCTTTAGGCAACGACTTTATCTCGATGTTAAAGGAATCTTCCCTGGTTTCGGTATTGGGTGTGGGCGAGATCACCCAGCTGGGTAAGAAATTCTCCGCGGCTTCATTCCTTTACCCTCAGACCTATAATACCGTGGCTTTCCTATATTTAAGCATAACGCTGATTCTCTCCATGGGGGTCAAATACATGGAACGGCGCATGGCTGTTAGTGAAGAATGATGACGTTTGCTTCACAGATGTCCCTGTTCATCGAAAGGAGGTGCATTGGGAAAAACCAAAACCAATAACACGAATGAAAATCCTAAATTATTTCTCTGGAGGAGAAAACGAAAATGAAGAAACTTTTTCTGATAATTAGTTTACTGATTGTGGCCAGCATGGTTTTAGCAGCCTGTGCACCGGCCGCTACCCCGACCGAACCCCCACCGGTCGAGGTGGAAGAACCAGAACCCACAGAACCACCCGAAGCAGAACCGGCGGAAGAAGAGATGATGCTGCCCGACCTGGATGGGCGGGTGATCACCATCGCGGTCGAGAACGCCTATATACCTTTCAACTTCGAGGCCTTAGCGACCGGCGAGGTGGCTGGCTGGGATTACGACTTCATCGACGAAGCCTGCGCCCGTCTGAACTGTGTACCTGACTATATCGAATTTGGTTGGGATACGATGATCGCCTCCGTGGCTGATGGACAGTTTGACATGGCTGCCGACGGCATCACCATCACCGAGGAACGTGCCAAGAATGTCGATTACTCTGACGGCTATGTGAGCATCGACCAACGCCTATTAGTACGTGCTGATGATGATCGCTTTGAGTCAGCTGACGAGCTGGGAGCTGATCCCGATACGATGTTAGCTGAGCAAGTAGGAACCACAAACTACAACGCAGCTTTGAATTTCCTACCGGACGATCGAATCTTGGCTACCGATACATTCCCCCTTGCTATTCAGGCCTTGATCTCTGGTGATGTGGATGGTGTTATCATCGACGAAATAGCTGGTCTGGGATATATTGGTGTACGAGGAGATGAGCTAAAACTGGTTGGTCCCTCAATCTCGTTTGACGAACTTGGCTTCATCTTCGAAAAGGGCAGCGACCTGGTGGAACCCTTCAACGCGGTCCTGGCCGCGATGAGAGAAGATGGATTCTTGGAAGAGCTAAATGCCAAGTGGTTTGTCATGTCAGAAGATGACATCGCTGCATTGTTCGGTAAGCTCGGTGCAGGTGCCTACGAAGAGGAAGCCCTTGGCACAGAGGACAACCCGATCGTTTGGGTGCTCGTGCCTTCCCAGGACACACAGGTTGTCCTGACCGGCGCCGATGAAATCGCGGCGGTCTTCGAAGAAGAGACCGGCCTGATCGTCGAACCTTTGATCACCACCGACTTCACCGGCGCAGTTGAAGCCATGTGCAGCGGCGAAGCCCATATGGGCGCCCTGAATACCTTCAATTACGTGCTGGCTGCCGCCCGCGGCTGTGCGGATGTTGGCCTGGCCTCGGTGCGCTTCGGCAGCACCTTCTACCAGGGTCAACTGGTCACCCGCAACGACACAGGCGTCGAGAGCATCGAAGACTTTGCCGGCAAGACCTTCTGCCGTCCCGACCCGACCTCCACTTCAGGCTGGGTGATCCCCAGCATCGACATGCAGGCCGCGGGCATTGACCCAGAAAACGACCTGGCCAATATCATCGATGCCGGTGGGCATGATGCGGTGATCATTTCCATCTATAACGGCGACTGCGAAGTTGGATCCACCTTTGTGGATGCCCGCACCAACGTCGAGGAGGACTTCCCCGATGTGATGGATGTCGTCGTTGTACTCAGCCAATCCCCACCGATCCCCAATGACACGATCAGCTTCCTGCCCGACCTGGATCCTGATGTCCGGGCTGATTTGATCGCCGTTTTCCTGAAACTGGCCTCCACTGATGAAGGTCTCGAGATCCTGGATTCGGTTTATTCCTGGAGTGGTATGGAAGAGACCGAGGACAGCTTCTACGATGGCTTCCGCCAGCAGCTTGAAGCTGCCGGGATCGACTTTGAATCTCTCGGAGATTAACCAAATACAATCCAACTAATTCGTACAAGGGAAGAGAGTCACCTCTCTTCCCTTGTTCAAGACTCTAACCTGAATATGCTCCAAATCGAAAACCTCACCAAAATTTATGACGATGGCACCCAAGCCCTGACCGATGTAAGTTTCACAGTCGAAGAAGGTGAATTCCTGGTGATCATCGGGCTGAGCGGCTCCGGGAAATCGACCCTCTTGCGCTGCATCAACCGCCTGGTCGAACCCACCGCCGGGCGCATCATCTGGAACGGTCGTGATATCACCGCCGCAGACCAATCCGATCTGCGCGAGATCCGCCGCGAGATCGGTATGATCTTCCAGCATTTTAACCTGGTCAAACGCTCAACGGTGATGACCAATGTGCTCTCTGGGAGATTGGGCTATACGCCACCCGCCTGGAGCCTGATCAACCGTTTCAGCAAGGTGGACAAAGAGCGCGCCATGCAGGCGCTTGAACGGGTGGGCATACCCGATAAAGTCAACAATCGCGCCGATGAATTAAGTGGGGGACAGCAGCAGCGCGTTGGCATTGCCCGGGCATTGATGCAAGATCCCAAAATGATCCTGGCCGATGAACCGGTGGCCAGCCTCGACCCGGTCCTGGCACATTCCATTCTTGGCAACCTGGAGCGAATAAACCAGGAAGACAAGATGACCGTTATCTGCAGCCTGCACTTCCTGGACCTTGTCCAGCGCTACGCCACCCGGGTGATCGGTTTGCGCGATGGAATTATCGTCTTCGAAGGGGATAGCCAGGATATCCGCCAGCTGAGCGATGAGCGCTTCAAGGAGATCTATGGGGAAGAAGCCGAACGTCTCAGCGCTTAACCAACACCTCACCTGCTACAGACATCAAAGATATGGATGCCAATCAAGAACCAACTGCAAACAGAAGACCTTCGCTCGTACATGGTGCTTTAGCCTTCATCCTGCCTGGCTCTGGCCAGGCGATTGCCGGCCAACCAAAACGCGGTATCGGACTTTTTTTAACCTTCATCATCTTGGCTGGTCTCAGCATCTGGACTATTGCCCAGCGGGCACGCTTTCCAGATCTAACTCTCAGCGCCCAGATTTTCTGGATCGTATTCCTCGAATGCGCGGCTGTCCTGTTGTTTTTAATCTGTATACGCTACCTGTTAACTCGTTTTATCATCAAAGATGTCTCCGGACAGGTCTTCACCCAATGGGGTTTATTTATCTTCTACGCAGTCGCCATCTTCCTGGCCGCCGATTCACTGCTTGCCACCGCCGGATCAACGGAAGAATTGAGACAAGTTTACAGCTCGACGACGGTTTTCTCTGCCGCTCTACTGGCAGGCTTTTGGTTCTGGCAGATCGGCGATGCAGCCCGCATTGGCGCCAAACTAGATCCTCCTTCCCTGGCGCCGGCCATCCTCAGCGCCTGCCTGTTGATCTTCATCCTGGGTTGGAACATCACCCAGATCGATCTACCCAAGGCCGTCGAAGAGTATAAGGATACCCAGGTCATCCTGCGCAAGATCATCTGGCCCTGGGAAGCAGCCTTCGAATTTGAGGTCATCAGCGTTGAAGCGACCGCCAAGGTAGAGGCACCCTGTCCAGCAGGTGAGGTTGGACCGCCAGAGAACGAACCCACCCCTGGGAAATCGTGGACCATTGTCACCCCAACCTGCGGCGAGTTAAGCGTGCTCGCCATGAGCGGCGAGTTCACCTTGGGAACTGAACTCACCATCAGCGGGGGAGGTTTTACCCCTGGTTCCGAGGTGGAAATATTTTGGAAAAATCCGATCGGCAACCCATTCCGCCCGCGCGGCGTTGGTGATACGAGAATCGCCATCGATGAAAATGGAGAGTTTGTCACCAACCTCAATATCCCGCAAGCGATCATTCCCGATACCGCCGTCGGTGCCCAAGTCCATACTGTGGTTATCCGCGAAGAGAGCGCCGTAATCTTCACCTGGCGCCTCAGCCGCGAGATGAAGCTGGCCCTGGAAGGTATGTTGGAGACGATCATGCTGGGTCTCATGGCAACCTTCTTCGGGATTATTTTCGCAGTTCCGTTCAGCTTTTTAGCTGCCCGCAACTTAATGTCCAATATCGTCACCACCATCAGCACGGTAACGGGCGGCTTATTGCTCGCGGTTGCTGGTCTGTTATTAGCCTACCTGGTCACCGGTCAGATCAGTCTCCGATTGGGTGGCCTCAGCGAGAATCCCTTGCTGATCGCCTTCACCGCGCTGGTTTTGGTGGTCAGCCTTGGTTTTCTGGGCTGGCGATTGGGCTCCCGGGGACTGGCTGCCATCGATGAACGCGCCCCTGCATTATTTGGCCGTATATTGACCGCGGTCCTCTTTGGATTGATCGGCGCCGTAGTCGGCTACGCATTGGGAATTTTTTTCAGCAGAGGCATACGAGGGATTATTTTGCCCGCTGAGATCGCTGCGCTCACCGAGATACGTTATGCGGTCGCTGGGGCAGGTATTCTCGGTGTTCTGAGCACCATCTACGCTTACCGGATTAATTTCACTGGCGAAGTACGGATCGGCATGATCATCTATGCCATCGTGCGCACAACGATGAACATCGTGCGCGCTATCGAGCCACTGATCTGGGCCTTAGTCGGCATCATCTGGGTCGGACCGGGACCATTCGCCGGAATGATAGCACTAACCTTACACACCATCGCGGCCTTGGGGAAATTGTATTCCGAGTCGATCGAAAGCATCGATTCTGGACCTCTGGAAGCGATCCAGGCCACCGGCGGCGACCGCCTGCAGACCATCATCTACGCGGTTATACCCCAGGTCTTACCACCTTTTATTTCCTTCACAATCTATCGTTGGGACATCAATGTCCGCCTGTCAACGGTGATCGGTTTGGTCGGCGGCGGCGGTATCGGCTTCATCCTCATCCAGTGGATTCGCCAATTCCAGTACGAAGCGGCGGGTCTGGCGGTGTGGTTGATCGCCATCACGGTATCTGTACTGGATTACGTCAGCTCAGAAATCCGCGAGAAGTTTGTCTAAGCCTCAGAATATTAGTTTTGAAACCGGGAACAGTCTCTGATCTTGACTGTTCCCATTTTCCTTCCACGAACATGGTAAAATTTCGCCCGTGCTGAGTAGAGCAATTAAGATGATCTCCGGCTTGTTTCTTCTCCTGCTGGTTCTCCTGGTCGCCGGGACAGTTCCACGTATTTTGACACGTGCATATGCCGTGCCGCGATTGTTCGAACCTGAAAACACCCCTTCAGGACGGGTCGCAATCGTGTTCGGCGCTGGTCTCTACCGGGATGGTTCCCCGACACCGGTACTGCGAGATCGAGTAGCAACCGCTGCCGGCCTCTACCACTCCGGGGTGGTAGAAAAGCTGCTCTTGAGTGGTGACAACAGCACGCCTGGCCACAATGAGCCGGAGGCTATGCGTGACTATGCCATCGGTTTAGGCATCCCCGAAGAAGAGATCATCCTTGATTATGCTGGCAGGCGCACCTACGACACATGCTATCGAGCTCGAGAGATTTTTAATCTCGATTCGGCAATTTTAGTGACCCAGGCTTTTCACCTGCCGCGCGCCTTATATACCTGCAATTTACTCGGCGTCTCTGCGATTGGCGTGCCTGCTGACCTTCGCCAGTATCGCCGTTCTTCTCAAACTTTCTGGAATCTGCGCGAATCGGTCGCCACAGTCGTTGCCCTGTGGGAGATACATCTCTCCCAACCAAAGCCGATCCTTGGAAACCCGGAACCCATCTTCCCCCAGGAGGCCCAATGAACCGCAAGGATGCCCTGGCGATCGTAGAACAATATATCGCCAACGAGAAACTGATCCGCCATATGTTAGCTGTCGAAGCCGCCATGCGTTTTTATGCCGAGAAATACGATCAAGATCAGGAGCTGTGGGGAAACACCGCACTGCTGCATGATTTCGACTGGGAGATTCATCCAACACTTGACGAGCATCCCCAGGCCGGAGCTCCGATTTTAAGGGAAAATGGTGTCCCGGAGGAAATTATTCAAGCCATACTCAGTCATGCAGACCACACTGGCATCCCCCGCGAGACTCTGATGGAGAAAGCGCTCTATGCCTGTGATGAGATCAGCGGATTGATCACCGCTGTAGCCCTGGTGCGACCCTCCCGTTCATTGGACGATCTGAAAGTCAAATCGGTGAAAAAGAAGTGGAAAGACCGCGCATTTGCAGCCGGTGCTGATCGGGCGGAGATCGCCCGCGCGGCAGAGGAATTCGAGGTGGATTTATGGGAACATGTCAGCAATGTCATTCTGGCCATGCGGCGCATAGGACCCGAGCTGGGATTTAATCGCATAAATTCTTGATCCAGATCAGGTGCTATTGAGGTAAACACTTATTTATATTGATCCTTTTTTAGCTACCTGACACTTTTCAAATAAAAGCGAATGGAAGCTCTTAGAGCAGAATGGAATGCAGTCGAAGCGCGCTTCCGTGAGCGTCCTTCGCCCATCATTTCATTCAGGATTCAACTTCGTAAACTACGCTCAGGATGCTCACTCCAGCTTTTTCTACCAAAGTGTCAGATAGCTACATCCTTTCAGATTAATAGATTTTGACTGGAATTACACCATTCCATTTAGGTCCCAATAGCTGCGCAGCACCACTCAATCCTCCAATATCACTCACATAAGAATTTTCAGAAGTGAACGTTATTGACAGCTATACCGTTATCGACTAAACTATTCTCAATTACGGCTATGCGAATAACCTATCCGCAATGAATTGGAGGCCTACATGTCCCCCCAAGAAGTCAGCGATCGAGCCAGTGCTCATATCTCATCACAGACCACTTTGATCCCCGCCATCAACGCCTGGCGCTTTTATCTTGAAGACCAGGGCAGATCCCCGAACACGATAAAAGCTTTCATTGGCGATCTAAACCTGCTCGCCTCCTACCTGCCCCCGGATAGAACCCTGGGCAGCATCTCTACCACAGATTTGAATAATTTCTTAAACTGGATGCAGAAAGGTCGCGGCGTTCCCTGCAGCCCGAAGACACTTTCCCGGCGAATCACCTCCCTGAAGGCTTTTTTTCGCTGGCTGCATGAATATGGCGTGCTTCTGGTCAATCCCGCGGATGAAGTCGTTCAAAAATCGGTGATCAGCCCCCTGCCAACAGTTCTAAACCCTGATGAAGTCCGCGAAGCACTGCGGGTAGCAGAGGATTTGTGGCGTAAAGCACCTCATGATACTCGCTATCTGGCACTGTTTGACATGTTGCTCAATAACGGATTGAAGAAAAGTGAAATCCTCGCCCTGCGGCTCAATCACATCGATTTAGACGCGCCGGGTGGTGCGCTGGTCTTTGTGCGTTACGCCAATCCCCAATACCGCTTTAAAGAACGCAAGATCCCCCTCCCCGAAAGCTGGCTGGCGATTTATCCCGAATACAAGGCGCAGTACAATCTGACCGACCAGCTCTTCCCCTGGTCACCCCGCCGCTTGGAATACCTTTTAGAGGATATCAGTAAGCAGGCCGGATTAGAAAAGCACATCTCATTCGAAATGTGCCGCTGGACCTGTGCTCTCAGTGATTGGCAATCTGGCATGGATCCAGACAAAATCCGTCAGAAGCTGGGAATATCGAAAATCCAGTGGCGGGAAGTGCGGATGAAACTCAGGAAGCTGTCTGCGCCAATCGTCAAGTAAACCAGATTACAACCACTTGACGACAATATCCCCAATGACATTGGCAGCTTGATCCCCCCGATCAGCTGCATTGGATAGATGGCGGTAAATCTCACGCAGTTTCAAGATCTCCATCACGCCATTTAAATCCTTTGGATCGCGAAATAAATCTGCCAGGGCTTCACGGTATACCTTTTCGACCCGGTTCTCAAGAGCTTTTGCCCGCACGGCGTGGTCATTAGCTACATTAGGGTGGTCGACTAACTCCGATACGCCGCGCAATATCTCCACGGCAGCATCGGTCAAGAGAGAGACCATTCGCTCAAGAAATTGATTGGGTTCTACATTCAGAGTGACCATGCGATCGATCGTTTCTTCTGCGTAATCGAGGATATCGTCAATCGTCAAGGAGAGGGCAAAAATATCCTCCCGGTCAAATGGCGTAACAAATGTGCGGTTGAGCTCATCGATTAATATCCGCCGCACCTCATCTTCTTCCGATTCAATCTTAGATAACTTCTCAGCAATGGTGCTATCCGGCTGCTTCATATACAGCGTCAGTGCCTCCAAGCCTTCAACGGTGAATTCAGCCTGCTTGATCAATAGCTCCAAGAATCGATTGTCTTTCTTACGTCGTGAAAATAATTTCATCAGCTGCCCTCTTCCTTAGGATCATCAATTAATTTTACTTCGTTTCTAGCTGCAATTATTCATTCAGCAAAAATATTCTTACACTCATTCACACCGTGGGTCAACTCTTCAGCATTATAACAAAATTGGTATTGATCACACAAAAATTGCCGTAAAACACATGTAATCAATCATTAAACTAAAACGAGATTTTTTATGACTTGAAATTTAAAAGGAATTTTTGCTATATTGTAATTGATAAAAAAGGTTTTTCATCCGTTGAGAAAGATTTGAGTGTCATTACCATCGGTCAGGCTGGAGAGAACCTGTCACGATTCGCTTACTGGATCAACGAGGATGATCGAGCTAGTGGACGAGGTGGAACTGGATGTGTGGGCGGTAGTAAGCAGCTTAAAGCCATAGTGATCAAAGCCGAGAAGAAAATACCCAAGGCCGTCAATCTTGAACTTTGGAAAGAGGTGCAAAGCAAATGCTTGACCCAGATAAAGGATGAACACGTTATTACTTCACCGCGCAAGGGTGCGCTGTCGGTCAATGG
>PVMS01019172.1_pt1 | contig 12771 bp, 9 predicted proteins | sample 1853461 | NCBI WGS metagenome assembly PVMS01 (sample SAMN08582032, study PRJNA380276) | Marine sediment metagenome, whole genome shotgun sequencing project. | isolation source: ocean sediment barecode stripped | collected 2017 | reverse complement strand
GTCAGAAAATTGGCTGCGATCAGGACGAAATTTGAAAGCCTTGGCATTCATACAGAATACAAAGCCCGTCATACCCTGAGAGGTCGGTGCATGCGACCAACTCGGTACCATGGCCCGGATGCGTAGTTGCTTTGTATTCTGTATGAATGCCAAGGCTTTCAAATTTCGTCCTGATCGCAGCCAATTTTCTGACTGCACGACCGTGGGCGGCACTGGGGTTAAAAACGATTAATAGCTTCAAGCGGGAGTATCCCCATGTGCCATGTGAGCATAGTTATGCAACTCATTCTATTGTAATTGTAATTTGTTTGGTATCCTTAGGCACATAACTGGGAAGTTAGCAGGGTTTTGAAATAAAGATGACAACGATGAAAACACGTTTCAGTCGAAAATTGCATGTGGCGTTTGGCGCTATGCTGGCAATAACATTGGCGTTGTCCTGGTATTTTTATGACAGCATACAATGGTTTGAATATGATGTGGAGCGCATCACCATTGCCAACACCGTACTTAACGAACACCGAACACTATCTGCCCAGACTGCACAAAAGTTCAGCCTGATCGATGAGAGTATCGCCAATGGCGCTGTCAGGGATTTACCACGCTGGCATGAGAATATCCGGGTTTTGAGAGGCGCGATTGTGGGGGTGCGACAAGCACTTGCAGATGAGAATACCCTGCGCCGGGTAGATCGTGAAACGGATGAAATGGAAGTTCTCAATGAGATGGAGAGTCTTGTTGAAACCATTATCGGTTCGGGTGAAATCATCAGAACAGCGCTGGAGGAACAACGTCCCGAGGATGCGCGTGCTGAATCAGAGGCCTTACAAAGCAGTGGGACGGCAGAGATATTTAATGATTTGATGACTGAAACGCTTGCAACACGCAGTAAGCAACTCAGTGATGCGAATTCAGAGACCATCTCCCTTGCACACTACATTACTGGTGTGCTGCCATTGTTTATGTTGACACTGGCAGTTCTTACTGCCGTTATTGCCTGGTTTTTTTCACGCAGCCTGACGAGTTCGGTTACAGTCCTGCATCATGGTGCGCAGGCTTTTACCAACGGTGATTTGAATCATCGGATTCCGGAGTTACAGGAAAAAGAATTTGCGAACCTGGGAGATGCATTTAACACCATGGCCCGGCAATTGGCCGAGCACCGGACCGGCTTGCATGATTCCAATGTCCGTCTTGAATCCATAGTTGAAGAGCGCACCCGTGCGTTAAAGAGCAGCAATGAGATATTGGAACTTGTTGATGAAAACCGACGTAAATTACTGGCGGATATTAGCCACGAGTTCCGCACGCCACTGACCGTGATACGTGGTGAAGCCGAAATAGCCATGCGCGGCAAAAGCAAAACCAAGGCGGAATACCACGAAACGCTGGGGCGGATCATGGAGCAGGCCGACCACACCACGCGATTGGTTGATGATTTGTTATTCATCGCGCGTGCCGATGCTGGTGAACCACGTTTGAAAGTTCGGCCGGTATCTGTCAGCAGCCTTCTGGGCGCTGCATGTACGGACTTTAAACCCAGAGCCGAACAAAATGAAATTACCATTGTGCAGGATTTGATGATTGGAAACGTCGTGGTGATGGGGGATGCGGGACGTCTGCGACAGGTTTTCACCATTTTGATAGACAATGCCTTGCGTTATTCCAAAGCAGGTGACAAGGTGGATGTCAGTCTGGACCGGGATGGTGATGATATAGTTGTTAAGGTTCAGGACACCGGAATCGGTCTGACTAAGGAAGAATCACGGCAGGCATTTCAACGTTTTTTCCGTGGAGGAAAGGCCCAGAGCCACGCACGTGGAACAGGGCTGGGTCTGCCGGTTGCCAAGGCAATAGTAGAAGCCCACAAGGGTACCATCACCCTTACAGGCAAACCCGGTGAAGGCGCATTGGCGACCGTAATTTTGCCTGCAGAGGATAAATTAAAGGCTGTAGCATGAGAATACTGATAGTTGAAGACGAGCCGCGCATTGCAGATTTTCTACAGCGCGGCCTGCGTGCCGAAGGCCACTTTTGCGTAATTGCCAACGATGGTGAAGCCGGTTTGTCACTGGCGCTTGAAGGTGATTTTGACCTGTTGTTGCTTGATATGATGTTGCCTGGCATGCACGGCCGTGAGGTTTGTCAGCAATTGCGTATGAACAAGATCAATACACCTTTGATCATTCTCTCAGCGATGGACAGCCTGGATGATGTGATTGCCGGTTTACGCATGGGTGCGGATGATTATATGACCAAGCCGTTTTCGTTTGAGGAATTGCTGGCTCGCATCGAAACAGTTATGCGCCGTGGTTCACAGGTTACCAGTGAGGAAGAATCACTTGAGGTTGGCCCGCTGGCATTTGATCGTCAGTCATTGCGCTTCTCAGTAGCTGGGAAGGAGATCAAAATGACGGCCAAAGAGTTGGCGATCATTGAATTACTAATGAGCAATCCGGGCACCTTGTTCAGTCGAGAACGTATACTCAGTAATGTATGGGGTTTGAATATGGATCCCTTGACCAACGTCGTGGATGTGTACATTGGAAAACTGCGTAAAAAGATCGATACCGATGCCGATAATTCCATGATTGAAACGGTGCGTGGCCTCGGTTACCGCCTGAATGTGTGAAATTAATTAATTTACGTTTCATAAAAAATTTAATCTACGTTCATCTTCATTTCAATATCTGTTCAATTACAGTGGTTAGTATGGACCTGTAGTTTCTGGGACATGATCAGTTTACCCCTTGCTGACTTCCCAATTGTCCCAGAGACTTAGCGTTAACCTGACAACTGGCCAGACACGTTTTCATCGGGTGGCGAAGAAAACAAGCCGGGGGTAAGGTGGTCGGTCACTGAACCGTGACCCTACAGCTGATATTCGTAAGGATATGAACACTCAGCAAATCAAGGTTCAGTAAAGTGACCGGAGTGAGAGTATCAATCACCGCTACACAGGGAATGTGTGGCGGTGATTTATTTTATGGGTCTGTATATTTCAACAGTTTCGGTCTAACCTTCGATGTCGTAACGTAAGTGACGAGCAGAAAGCTTTGCTGCGGCGCTGTAAGTTTTGCCACCGGATTCAATCGTAGCTGGTGCCAGCCGAATGCTTGTGGGTGATGGTTGAATCTCCAGTTCAATAAAACCATTGAAAAAACCTTCTTCATTGCCTCTAATTGCCTGCTCAACTTTACTTACCGTCAAACCTATCCTGCAGTTGGCTAGTAGTTTGGGGTTTTCCACAAACATGGACTCCAGGGGGGATGGAGTTGTTTCCACGGTCATCCCGAACCCAGACCAGGTCGCTGTGAGAGCGTTACCGTTGTTCTCCAGGTGCGTGAGCAGTTTGTTGACTTTGGTTGTTGCTATCAACCTGCTATCAAAGGATCCGCTCCAGGCAGTGATACAGTCGGCCAGGGGACGTGCGATACTGCCAGGATTGAACCTCATGTCACCTTCTAAATGCAAATCAGATTTGAAACTCATATCCAGTTTTAGACCGGCCAGGTCATCGTCAATCTGGAAATTGGAGAAATTGGCGCTCAGTGTGCCGGAGGTGATTGATTCTGCACTGACGTGAGCCAGTGGGGTACCTTGCTTCAGGGTTTGCATACTATTCTTGATGGTTTCACAGACAGTGCCTTCAAATCCGGCTTCGATCTGGCAACTTTGAACTGCCTGGGCATTTAATAAATCGCACTCCTGCTTCGCTGTCTCTGCACTGGCGATGCATGCAGCACGGTCGGTTTCATATTTTTTATTCTGACGACTGCGCGCCGCTTCGCAAAGGGGATCTACCGCCTCACTGACACAGCGGTTATTCAAGGGATTACGAAACAGACAAGATGAGCAGTCCCGTGTATCCCGGAGCCGCCTACACTGTGTAATGTTTGTCTTGCAGACGGGAGCAGAGGCACAAGCGCGTTGTTCGCAGTTAATGTCTTGCGTATCGAATGGCAAAAGGCTGGCTGAATGCTGTAGCGTAGACAGTTGGGTATTGTCAAATTCTGCCTTCACATTTAAATCAGCCAGTGAAGCCTGCAGCACCTCAACCAAAAATGGTCGCCTGACTTCAATCAGGGCAATGCCCGGTATGTCTTCGGAGATCGAAAAACCTGCTTCCCTGATGTTGAATTCATCTTTTAGTGCCACGAAACTTGTCCTGGACTGAGCCTGTTCCGTATGGGTGATGGTCGATTCCAGCTCTGGTGTGCGTATCGATTCAGAATGCAATATACAACCGGAATCTTTCTCGACCACCAGCACTACCAGGTGCCTGGCATTACTGTGTTCAGGATCTTTGCCTGACCATGTTCTCCAGCGTTCGCTGGGCCCGACCGCAAGTTCTGTAACGGCCAATGGCAGCCCATCTGCAAACCAGTAATGAATGATGGTCAGTGGGCGTTTTGCGCCTGAAATTTCCGAGTAAAAATAGTGGACATCTGCCGCATTGTTCATATTGTTGGCAATTCCCACCGGTTCACGTGATTCTATGCCGCTGGCAAATTCCGCCCTTGATACCGTAACGTCAGCAGGGCAGGTTGACAGATCAGGGATAAAAGTCATATCCAGTGCGATCGTAGTACTTGCTGAATCGATTAGCATGGCACTGCCAGCGACGATGAACACTCCCCTGAGTGATTGTGCGTATCGGGCAGGTGTATCTGCAAAACCGGGCAGGGACGCGCCAACATGAATTTCACCGAGTGGGACTGCGTTGATGGGAATAGTGTTCAGGTTCTGTTCTATCAATGTATTTGTAATATTTGATCTGAGACTTTGCAGCGTGTCCTGGGTCAATTCCGGGATGGGTTCAGCATAGCTGCCGCCATCAAAAGAAAAATCTCTTGAGTTGATACGGAGTTGGGTAAAGCGTGGCAGCCATTCCAGTTGTGCACCACTGAAAACCAACAGAATCTCCCCTGATACTGATGCGGAAATTACGTTCCCATCATCGTCATCAATGTCAATCAATGCATCAAGCGTGATGACTTGCCTGTCAAAATCCAGATTTAATTTACGGATATGAATTTTTTCGGCAGAGACCGCCTGTGCAACCAGGGCCGCTTCAATCTGTTGCGCGAGCCAGTGGTTGTCCAGTTTGATTAACGTGTCGATATCCTGAAGTTGCTGCAACGCAATTTCAGCACTGGCGATGTGCTGGTTCTGGATAGAAGTCATATCGGTGGTAATGCCCGCTGGCTGCAGGATGGTGCAGGCTGCCATAAGATAAGTGACAATTGCCAGGCAAAAGAAACGTATCAGCATACTTTGCATGCTGTACCCGTATTTTTTCGGTGCTGCCAATAAACGTTCTGCAATAAAATACCCTTGTAACTGCTTCCCACTAAACCATCGGTTCAGATGTTTTATTGTGCAGAGTGGCGTCTGCAAAATCAATATCGGTGTTTATCTAATCGGTGATTTGTTTTTTATTTCCAGCCACAACCGCCGATTATCAAGACCCAGATACATTTAAATTCAGTGCCATTTTTGGTTCTCCAGCCAAATTCTGGTGTGATCACATCCCAGAAACGTTGTAAATTGCCTTTTACACCAGGGTCGTATGCAAAGTTAATCAGTCCGGGCGTGTAAGCAAAGGGGACTTCCTGCATGGGCGGATCGAGCATGGCGATCATGTCCTGTCTTACCGGGTAGTGGAATGCCTTCTGTGGCTCGGAACTGTATGATACAAGCGGCCTGCCGAATAACTTGTCTGCTTCGGACTCTTCCGATATGAATTGTCGGGTCAGGATGGAGTTTGTCAGCCGCCTTTTCGCCGGCTCGCTCATTTCTTCGGGATCATGTACCAAATCCCGTGCTTGAGGGCTTGCTGCCAATATGGGTGATTTGATTTCAGTTGGCGCCTCAACAATAATTGTTGAAGATTCAGGTACGGACACCGGGGAGGTTTCTTCAGCCTGGACCGGTACCTGTGGAGCAGGTGCAGGTGGGTTGAAGCTGGTCAATTGCAACTCGATCTGTGCGCGAGTGTTTTCAGTGACTGGTATATGCCTGGTGATTGGCATGAGCAAAATTATGGCATGCAATCCAATCGCGACAGCCAGTGCCAGCCATATACGGATCTTTTTTCCTGTACTGGTTCTCACGCGGCCCTGTCTGTAATTTTGCATGGCTGAATGATACCTGTTTGCTGTTAAGTTGATGTTAATCAACCAATATGATTTGGTACTTGTGGTAGCCTTGAATCCATTCTTGTTAACGGGGAATACGGCGGATGAGATTTTCATACAGGAAGGTTTTCACAGCGCGGCAAGGACCCGGTTCAATACCCTGGATGATGGTTCTGCTGATGATCCCAGTCCTTTTCTCCATGCAGTTAAATGCAGAAGAACCAAGGGATGCAAAAGAGCTGGTGCGTGCTGCCATGGATCATTGGCGGGGAATTAACTCCTATTCCGAAATGACCTTGACCATACATCGACCCGATTGGGAGCGATCCATGTCGATGCGCGCATGGAGCGAGGGTGACAAACTCTCGTTGGTGCGGGTTACAGCGCCCAAAAAGGATGCTGGCAACGGCACGCTTTTGAAAGACAATGACATGTGGTCTTACTCGCCAAAAATTAATCGCATAATCAAGATACCCTCGTCAATGATGAACCAGGGTTGGATGGGCAGTGATTTTTCCAACAAGGACATCAGCAAATCTACTGACATCCTTGATCAATACGACCATAGTTTGACCTCTCGGGCACAGGAATATGGACACACGGTTTACACTATCGAAGCCGTCCCGCATGAAGATGCTGCGATTGTGTGGGGTAAAGAGGTTTTAAAAATCCGTGATGACTTTGTCTTGCTGGAAGAGCAGTTCTGGGATCAGGATGGAGAACTGATCAAAGTCATGCGGGCCAGTGATGTAACCGAAATGGGTGGCCGTTCGGTTGCAAGGGTTTTACGCATGGGCAAACTGGAAACACCGGATGAGTGGACTGAAATAACGGTTTCCACGATTGAATTTGACCTCGAATTGCCATCGGGTGTTTTTACCCTATCCAATCTCAGGAACCCGAGACAATAGGCAGGACAGTAACAAGGCCATGACGGGGAGACACCAAACCAGTAGGGCTTACGGACTCAGTTTCCGGCTTGCCTGGCGTAATATCTGGCGTCAGAAGCGCCGCACCTGGCTAACCGCATCGGCGATGATTTTCTCCAATGTTTTGCTGGTTTTCATGATATCGCTGCAGTTTGGCTCCTATGACATGATGATCAACAATACCTTACGTATGTTCAGTGGCCAGGTGCAGGTACAGCGTGAGGGTTATCAGGATAGTCAGAAAATGCGTCAAACCGTGGACAATATCCGTGGTTTGGCAAGCAGCATACGCAAGCAGTTCCCGACGGCTGGTGTAACTGCACGCGCCAATGCATTCGTGCTGGTTTCGAGCGAAGAACGCTCCTTTGGCATGCAGGTGGTGGGTGTTGAGCCTGCCCATGAGCCCACTATATCAACAGTACCCGGTCTGCTGACTGAGGGACGCTACCTGGGCGACATTGACGCTGCAGAGATTGTCATAGGCACTGTGATGGCGAGAAACTTGAAGGTAACGGTCGGTGATGAGCTGACTTTTCTGGGCAGTGGCGTGGATGGTTCATTCGCTGCGGGCGTGGTCATCGTTGTGGGTATCTTTGATTCCGGTTCCCAGGATCTTGATCGAAGCCTGGCGGAACTGCCGCTGGGTTATTTCCAGGATGCTTTTGCAATGGGGAACAGCGGACACGTGGTTGCGATCTCTCTGGACGAGTTGAGTGAAGTTCCCGACATGATGGAACCGTTGAAGACTGTGATAGCAGATCAGGCTGAGCTGGTCGCACTGGACTGGGAGACCTTGATGCCGGGTCTCAAACAGGCCATCCAGGCCGATATGACCAGCGCCTGGTTCATGTATGGTGTGTTGATCATCCTGGTGGCCTTCAGCGTGCTCAATACGCAACTGATGTCGGTGCTTGAGCGTACCCGTGAATTTGGTGTAATCATGGCGCTGGGTATCAAACCTCGCCGCCTGGCATACCTGGTGGTACTTGAAACCTTTCTGATGGCCTCACTCGGTTTGCTGATCGGAGTGCTGCTGGGTTCAATGGTATCGGCGTACTTTGCGCATGTTGGTTTTGCTTATCCCGGCATGGATGAAATGGCGGCAAAATTCAATATGCCTGCAGTGATGTATCCAGCACTTGATCCATTCTCCCTGATGCTTGGCCCAACTGTTGTGTTTATCTTTTGTCTGTTCGCCTCCATCTACCCCGCCTTGAAGTTGTACGCTTTGCGGCCGGTAGAAGCGATGAGGGCGGTCTGATGGCCATTCCGGTAAAAGCCATGTCCATATTAGCCTGGCGCAATTTGTGGCGAAATTATCGGCGTACATTGATCATGCTGCTGGCCATTACGGTGGGTGTATGGGCGATGATTTTCATGACTGCCCTGTTGCGGGGTATGGTTGATAACATGGTCAGAACAGGCATCAGAGTTCTGCCAGGCCATGTACAGATCCATGCCATGGCGTACAGGGATGATCCATCGGTCACCCACAGTCTGTCTGCACCTTCGAAAGCCTTGCTGGAGGTGCTTAATAGTGCACAGGTGGCTGCATGGACCGGTAGGGTCAAGGTGCCGGCGATGATTTCCAGTGAGCAGGATAACCGGGGCATCACACTACTGGGTATAGACCCTGGCAGTGAAATAGCACTCGGTTTTGATAATGCTGATGTCATAGAGGGCCGGTTTCTGAATGGTCCTGATGACCGTGGGATAGTCATTGGCAAAAAACTGATGGAGCGTCTTGAGACCCGCCTGGGTAAACGGGTCGTGGTGATGAGTCAGGATCCTGAAAACACCATCGCAGATCGGGGATTCCGGGTTGTGGGGGTTTATAAGGCCGACCTGGAGAGTCGCGAGGAGAGTTTTGTTTATACCGGTCGTGATGTGATCCAGACCATGCTGGGTATAGGTTCGAATGTTTCCGAGATTGCGATACTTGGACATGATTACCGTACGCCTGAAAGCCTGACCTCGAGTATCCGCAATGTTGTACCCGCAGACCAGGAAGTATTGTCGTGGTTGGAACTGGATCCATATCTGAGCACCATGATGCGGGTCATGGATGGTTTTGTGCTGGTGTGGATGGTGGTGATTTTTCTGGCCTTGTCCTTTGGGTTAGTAAATACCCTGATGATGGCGATATTTGAACGTGTGCGGGAAATCGGTCTGATGCGGGCACTTGGTATGCGGCCCTCAGCCATTGTTTACCAGATACTGGTGGAGTCGTTGATGCTGCTGGCACTGGGTCTGCTGGCAGGCAATGTGCTGGCAATCAGCACCATCATCTGGTTGAAAGACGGCATTGATATTTCGGCAGTCTCAGAAGGAATGGAAATGATGGGCGCGGCCAGCGTGATGTACCCGGTGATGGAATGGCCGGACCTGGTGCTGGCTAACGCGGTCGTAATCGTTTTGGGAATAATCACCAGTTTGTTGCCTGCATGGCGAGCATCACTGTACCGTCCGGTCGAAGCGCTCAGAAGCACATGAAAACATGGAATACATACGAAATGGACAAGCGGTTTTATTTTGAGGGAGCACCAGCACCATGTCAGCCATAAGCTGTAACGACCTGTGCAAGTATTACCAGCAGGGTGATGCGGTTATCAAAGGGCTTGATCATGTCAGTCTTGAGATAGAAGAAGGTTCATTTATTTGCCTGTCCGGACCTTCCGGTTCGGGTAAAACCACGCTGTTGAATGCCATTGGTGGTCTTGATTCGCTGGATAGCGGTGAGATTTCCATCAATGGTGAACGCGTAGATTTGCTCGGTAAGGCCGCGTTGTCAGATTTGCGTCTGCATAGCATCGGTTTCGTGTTCCAGGCTTATAACCTGATACCGGTTCTCAGTGCGCGTGAAAATGTCGAATTTGTCATGCAGGTGCAGGGCGTAAGTGCAACAGAACGTAAATTACGCTCCTCCAGGATTTTGCAGGAGGTCGGACTTGAGGGAATGGAAGACCGCCGTCCGGCCCAGTTATCCGGCGGACAACAGCAGCGCGTGGCAGTTGCACGTGCCATAGTCAGTCAGCCAAAACTGGTACTGGCCGATGAACCAACAGCCAATCTGGATTCAAAAAGCATGGAGCGCCTGATGAGCATCTTCCGTGAACTCAACCATACTCACAAGGTTACCTTTCTGATTGCTACCCACGATCAAAGGGTGATGGAGTGGGCAGATCGGCGTATCAGCATGGAAGATGGGCGGGTAATCAGGGACGAGTTACAGAAAGTTGCCTGAAGGCTCGCCATGCGAATTTCTCCATCAATAACCACCTGTCTGGCTGTCACGGCCTTTTTATGTGTGCTGATGATGCCTGAAAGTCTCTATGCGCAGTCCAGTGCTTCCAGCGCGAATAATTCAACACAGTGGTCCTTTGGCGGACACACCAAGTACCAGTACATCCATACCCGCATTCCCGAAGACAGTGTGCTGCAAAGTATCAGCGGTGACAGCATGCAGGACCATAATCTTGAAGTTCGTTTAAAAGTTGCGGCCAGACGTAAACGTTGGGATTTCAACACTCACATACAATTCATTACCGTTCATTCCGATACACTTTCTGGCTTTCGTGATCTGCCTCAGATAATTTTCCCAGGAGCCGGCATCATCAATGATGACCGGCGCTGGTTTAACCTGACCCATGAACTGACCAATGAAGGCAAAAACGCCACACTGTTGCGTCTTGACCGGGTCAATGTTGCATATACAGGTGATAAAACCGTGGTTCGTTTCGGCCGCCAGGCGATCAGCTGGGGTAATGGACTGTTGTTTACACCGATGGACATATTCAATCCTTTTGACCCCGCTGCGGTGGACAAGGAATACAAGACCGGCGACGACATGCTCTACGCACAGTACCTGCTGGATAGCGGCAACGATGTGCAAGCCGTGGCCGTGGTGCGCCGTAATCCTGTCAGTGGTGATGTCGAGCAGGATGAGTCTTCGTTGTCAGTGAAATACCATGGTTTCTGGGGTGGTAATGAATATGACTTATTGCTGGCTGAACACTATGGTCAGCGGGTGCTTGGGCTGGGTGCCAGTACCGACCTGGGCGGGGCCGTCTGGCGGGGCGACCTGGTCTGGACTGACGCTGACACTGGATCTGTTTTTTCCGCAGTAGGTGGTGTCAGTTATTCCGGCGTAACAGGGGGGCATAACTGGACCGGGTTTCTGGAATACTATTACAACGGCTTCGGTCAGTCAGACGGGGATTATTCAGCTGCTGGCCTTGCCGCAAATCCTGAATTGCTTAAACGCCTGAACAGGGGTGAGTTATTTAATCTCGGCCGTCACTACCTGGGTGCCTCCCTGACGGTGGAGTGGACACCGCTGCTTAATTTCACACCAAATATTTTTGTAAATCTCACCGACCCGTCCGCATTGACACAACTGGTGCTTACATACGACTGGAAACAGGATATCCAACTGCTTGCGGCACTGACCATTCCCATCGGTCCGGATGGCAGTGAATATGGTGGTATAGAGTCAGGACAACCCGGTCTGTATGTTTCAACTGGTCCTTCATTGTTTGCACAACTGGCCTGGTATTTTTAAAGAGAACTTCGGCCTGTGTTGGCGTGGGTGACAAGCGAAATCCCGGGATCGCGAGTAGCGAATCCCGGGCTCCCGGAAAGACTTTGCTTCTTTTCCTTTTCTGACGTTTACCGGCCGAAATAGCTGGTAAGACGCACGCCGAACTCACTTGCGTCATTATTGAGAATCACCAGCAGGTAATCACCCGTATTCAAGCGCGCGTTGTCATAGCGCTCATCAGTGACGTTGGTGCCGTATAAGGAAACATCCCAATTGGCATCAGGCGGATAGTAGGTGACGTTGAAGTTAAGTAGGGTACGGCTGTCAATAGCAGTGAAACGGCCAGGATCAGCAGTGGGTTCACCATACATATCATCACGGTAAGACCAGTCAGCCCGGAAAAGAACTTCGCCGCCATTGCCCAGGCCCATGGTGTACTCGGGACTGATGGATGCAGTCCATTCCGGGGTCAGTGGTGCAACAGCTACCGGATCATCGACATCAACGTTAATGTAACCCACCGTGGCATGCAGCAGGAATCTATCGCTGATGGCCCATGAGCTTTCCCACTCAACGCCAGTTGAAGTCTGGTCTACGATAATGTTGCGGGTGTCAAATCCGGCGCCCTGTGTGGTGCTGACCTGGTAAGGCAGGTCGGAATAGTCGGTGTAAAACAATGCAATGCTCATGCGCAGATTGTTCAGCGGTTCGCCTTTCAGACCGATTTCATAGTTGATGGCCGTTACATTTTCGTTGGCTTCAAAACAGTTCGGTGTGGCGACATTACCGGGTTGTGTGAAATCAATGAAGTCAAACAGGCAAAATGGCCTGGGCGGAAACTGCCCGGATTGATAGCCGTTCTGGATGGTCCCATATACGCTCATACGGTCATTCATTTCATAAGTTGCCGCTACTTCCCAGCTGGTTTCACTCCAGTCGCGCTTCTCGTTGACATGCAAAAAGCCCTTGTTGATATCAAAACTGGCTTCTTTTTCATCATCGGTGAAGCGCAGTCCGCCGGAGAGTCGCAGGCGATCGTTTACCTGGTAACCAACGTTTCCATAAATTGCCTTGCTCTCCATATCCTGTGTTAGTTCATCATCGCCGGGAAAGGTCAGGAATACGGTATCGTCCTGCCGGTTGAACCCTTCTTCGGTAAAGT
>PVMS01132018.1_pt1 | contig 12773 bp, 13 predicted proteins | sample 1853461 | NCBI WGS metagenome assembly PVMS01 (sample SAMN08582032, study PRJNA380276) | Marine sediment metagenome, whole genome shotgun sequencing project. | isolation source: ocean sediment barecode stripped | collected 2017 | reverse complement strand
CTGCCACAGAAAACCGTCACCGCGATCGCTCGGGAGCTGACAGGGTTTATCTGGGCGATTGCCTGTGAAGTGATGCCAAAGAAAGCAACTGAAGCAAACACGTAATCAAGGAAAGTTACGCTGAATAAGGGAGAAAACAGTGAGCATTTGGGACAGGTCAGGGGCGGCCAGGTGGGAGAATCCTCGTGGCTCCTAAGAGACGTCCGGACAACCGGAATGACCCTCGACCCTAGAGAGAGGTAGCTCCACGACGAAGATTTGTCAGGCGGTACCGACCCGCGAATATCAGATTGATCAACCGTCGTTAAAAGCTGCCCCTGTTCTGTCTTAAGGGCTTACTGAGAGAGGAAAACATGAAAGAATGATGTTATCGATTGACAGGTCACAACATATCAGGAGTCTGTCGGGTTTAGCTTGAGCGGTGCTGCAACATATTGCATCCACTTGAACGACAACCTAGGCTGTTAAATTGCATCCAAAATTGACTTAATCCCGGGTCACTTTTAAGTGCAAATTAACACGGCATATGGGTTTTTACCCGCCAGCCGGTAATAGCCAAACTGATTTCTATCGTGCCTTTCAGGGTGCATCGCTCGATCAAAAGATTCCTCTCACATAGTCCAATACACGATATTGTAGGCAAGTAAGAATTTTGAGCATAATTACCGCCCCGCGAATCCGGAAGTTTCAATGGCTACAGTTTATCTCCATATCGGCGCTCCCAAAACCGCTACCTCAACCCTGCAGAGAACCCTGGCAAAAAACTATGGACGCCTGCTTAAAAATGGCGTGCTGTACCCGCGGGACCTCAGGAATGGGGATGCGCACCATTTGCTCGTCACAGATTTGATCGAAAAGTATCAGAGCAGGCCCATGCCCGATATCTGGTATGGCGCTCATCCACGAGGCCAGGCCTGGGATTCCCTGCTTAGGGAAATAAAGCGGCATGAAAACAGTATTAACTCGGTAATTGTCAGCTCTGAACTATTTTTTGGACAAACGACCTATATTGATTCAATGCTTGAAGATGTGACTGATTATTTGCAGGGACATGAGATCCGGGTAATTGTCTACCTGCGGCGCCAGGATCAACTCTACAGCTCTTTTTACAATCAGGATGTGAAGGGTGTGAGGCACTGGTCTCATAGTGCTTACCAGTTCTACCAGACACACCAGATATTCCAGCAGGATTATCACCAGTTGCTGAATACATGGAGCGGTGTATTCGGCAAGAAGCATATCATCATCCGGCCATTTGAACCCGAACAGTGGTTAAATGGTGATATCGTACAGGATTTCTGCGCCGCGGTTGGTACGGCGGGCCTGCGCTCAAAATACCGTGAGAACGACGAAAGCCTCGAGATGACCCAGCTTTATCTCAAACGGTGTCTCAATAAGATAGGCTTTGATAAGAGCCAGAATGAAGAAGTGCTCAGGATACTCTTGAAAGTGTGCCCCGAAGAGTCAACGCCGCGTTGCCAGTATGTTCACAGGGGCTTATATAGAAAGTACCGCGAGCAGTGGTTGCGGGTAAACCGCGATCTTTCCAGGGACTACCTGAAGCAAAAGAGCCTGTTTTTACAGCCTATCCCGGAGCCCGAAGATGTTGAAATGTATAAGATAAACAAGTATGCCGCAGCGGGATATGCACAGTATATGTTCAAAATATTCGGCAAAGGGAAATACCCCAAATACCGACGCCTGTTTGCCAAGGTGACGGTCCTGATGCTCGCTGAACTGGACCTGTGGCACGCGCTGGAGCCGGATGACAGGGTTGTATTGCTGGAGTGGTGTGAGAGCACCCCTTGATTGGCGAGACGGTCCAATGGCGGCGGACGATCCGCAATCGGGGGATGCTCGGCAGCCATCTGGAAGGAGGCAGACGGGTAGCGTATGCGAATCCACAGGCCGGCCATGACTTGTAGTAAACTACCCGCCGTATGAGTGTCTGAATACCATAAACCATGGATATGCCAAAAAGAATAATATGCATCCTCGGCATGCACAGAAGTGGCACCAGCTGTTTGACTGGATCGCTGCAGGAGGCCGGGTTATATCTGGGTGAAATACATACCTGGAACCCCTTTAATCTGAAAGGTAACAGGGAAAATCAGGATATTGTGGATTTACACGATGATATTCTCGCGCAAAACGGGGGTACCTGGGATAAACCCCCGAAGCGTGCAGTGTGGTCTGCACAGCACAAAGAGCGAGCCAGGGACCTTTTGGCCCGGTATAAAGATGTGCAAGTCATGGGGTTCAAGCATCCCAGGACAATGCTGGTACTGGATGGCTGGAAAGATATTACAGAAAAGATGGAGTATGTGGGAATATTCCGCCATCCCAACGCGGTGGCCCGTTCCCTGGAGCGTCGTAGCCAAAAAGAGAGGAAGGAGGCTCTCTCTCTCTGGTGTACCTACAATGAGATCCTGTTGCGGCAGTACAGGCGCCAGCCTTTTCCGATCCTGTGTTTTGATGATTCGGAAGAGGTCTTCCAGGCCAAGCTGAAGGGTCTTATCAAACAGTTGGGTTTGAAAACGACTGCTGAAGAACAAGTCTTTTATGATGGTGATCTCAAGCTCTTTGAAAACAACACAGCCCCCAGGCAGCCGTGGAAAGTCCGGCGCCTCTACGCCCGGCTTTGCGAATCAAGTATCTGATGCGGGGCCCTCATGCTTGAAAAGTTAATAAGGTTTTTCAGCGCACTGGATGTGGAGCAAGACAGGCAAGGTTCTCCCCTGCTAAGTTGTGTGCTGATTGTACATGACATGGCCGCACAGGCAGAGAATACGATCAGGTCTCTGTGCGGTGACTATCAACGCGATGTGCAACCCCGCGAATACGAAGTGATCATCGTGGAGAACGAGTCCGCCAACCTGATGAGGCCGGAGTTTCTTCAATCGCTACCGGATAACTTCCATTATTATCTGCGCAAAAACGCCGAGCCGTCGCCTGGCCCGGCGATAAATTTTGGCGTCTCCAAAGCCCGGGGCGATAGTGTTTGTATTCTGATCGATGGCGCCAGGTTGCTCACGCCGGGTGTCATCAAGACTATTCTCCTTGGTCACCAGCTCAGTGACTCGGCGGTGGTCTCAATTCCCGGTTATCACCTGGGCCAGGAACTGCAGCAGGAGGCCGTCAAGTCGGGCTATGATACGGCGAGTGAACACCGCCTGCTGGCCTCGATCGAATGGCCGAAGAATGGTTATCGCCTGTTTGAAATCTCCTGCTTGAATGGATCCAGCGGCTTGGGTTTCTTTCAGCCCAACAGTGAAAGTAACTGCATCAGTATACCGCGTCATATCTGGGATGCCCTGGGCGGATATGATGCCCGCTTCGACCTGGGGGGTGGCGGCCTTATCAACCTGGATTTTTATAAACGGGCTTGCGAGTATCCCGGCGCACAACATGTCATCCTTCCCGGAGAGGGTACTTTTCATCAGTTGCATGGGGGAGTGACTACCGGCGGTCAGAATAGTGAGGCCAGGGCCGCATATATAGAAGCTGGCAACCGACAGTATCGTCAACTGAGGGGTTCTGACTATGAGAGCCCACACACCAAACCCATTTTTCTCGGTGAACTTCCCGAGCAGGTACAGAAATTCGTATTGTATTCGGCGGAGATTGCCATACAACTAGAGGGAGAAGAATGTTTGGGGAAGCCGTGTTAGCCGTATGTTCTGTTATATGCACAAGACACTGGCGACGGCCATATATCTGCGGAGGATTTCTTTTTGAGTTGTCGACCACTCGTTGTTGATCTGGATGGCACCCTGATCCGTACAGACCTGTTGCATGAGTCTGTGGTCAAGCTATGCCGCGACCAGCCACTGGCAGCACTGCGCTTGCCGTTTATACTTGCTGGCGGTAAAGCAGTGCTCAAGCAGTATGTGGCGGAGCGGACGGAACTGTTACCCGAGACGTTGCCTTATAATACCGGTCTGGTGGAGTGGCTGCGTGAAGAGCGTAACAAAGGGCGCCAGTTAATTCTGTGCACTGCATCAAATCGAAAATTTGCACAAAGCGTAGCGAAATTTCTTGATCTGTTCGACGATGTGATGGCCAGTGATGGCAGCACAAACCTGGGGGGAAAACAAAAAGCTCAGGCCCTGTGTGAAAGATTTGGTCGGGATAAGTTTGATTACGTGGGGAATTCCCGGGCGGACCTTCCAATATGGGAATGTGCGGCTGAGGCCGTTGTGGTGAATGCCAGCCGGGGACTGGCCAGGGAGGTGGAAATCCTCTGCAGTGTCAGCAAGACGTTTTCTCGTCCATCGCGCACACCTGGCGGCTGGATCCGGGCGTTGCGTATACAACAATGGCTCAAGAATCTGCTCCTGTTCGCGCCGTTGCTGGCGGCGCACCGCGTATTGGAACTTGAGTCTTTGCTGATCATGACTATGGCATTCGTTGCGTTCAGTTTGTCAGCCTCTGCTACGTATATTTTGAACGACCTGCTGGATCTGGAGAGTGACCGTTTGCATCCGCGCAAACGCCATCGTCCGCTGGCAGCGGGACAGATTCCTATTTCCACAGGTATGGTGGTGGCGGCACTGCTGCTGGCGTTGGGCCTGGTATTGGCCTCTCAGATTACCGAACAGTTCCTCCTGTCCTTGATTTGCTACCTTGTCCTGACCTGTTGCTATTCCTGGTTCCTGAAGCGGCATATTTTGCTGGACTGCATCACCCTGGCAATGCTGTATACCCTTCGGATCATCGCTGGTGCGGCTGCAATAAATATGGGCTTATCGTTCTGGCTGCTGGTTTTTTCGGTCTTCTTGTTTCTGTCCCTGGCCTTTGTCAAGCGCTATGCCGAGCTTGAGGTACAACTGCTGGAAGGTCGGGAGAAAGTGCATGGCAGGGGCTATTTAACCTCTGACGCGCCACTGGTTCAAACCCTGGGTATTGGTGCCGGCTATGCGGCTGCGCTGGTTTTATCCCTGTATTTGAACAGCGAAGAGATACTGCTGTTGTACGCCACCCCCGAAATCGTGTGGGGTGCTGTCCTGGTGTTGCTGTACTGGATCAGTTGGATGTGGATGCAAGCACATCGCGGTCTTATGCACGACGATCCGCTGGTTTTCGCGATTAAGGACAGGAACAGCTTGCTCGCCGGGGTGTTGTTCTTGATGATCCTGTTGTTGGGTACCGTGAGCTTGCCATGGTAGCCATGGCTTCCTGGGGCAGGCTTGGGCGCTGGCAACACGAGGTAAAGCCACTGCGCGACCGAGCCAGCGTTGCAGCGACACTGAGTGAAGGTACCCCCGGAATCGCCTATGGTATGGGACGCAGCTATGGTGATATTTGCCTGAATCCGGGCGGTATTCTGTGGACTACGCGCGCCCTGGATTGCTTTATTCGTTTTGATCAATCCCGTGGAATCCTTGAGTGTGAAGCCGGGGTTCTTTTAAAGGATATCCAGCGGCTATTCGTTCCGCTAGGCTGGATGCTGCCGGTCACACCGGGAACACAATTTGTCACGGTTGGTGGCGCTGTGGCCAACGATGTGCATGGTAAAAATCATCACGGCTTTGGCTCTTTTGGCGACCATGTACAGCAGTTGACTCTGGTGAGGACAGACGGCGAGAAAATAAAATGTGGACCGGGCCTGAAGCCCGAATGGTTTACCGCTACGGTAGGGGGCATGGGTCTTACTGGTGTCATTACCCGGGTTACGCTTAAATTGCGGCCAGTCGATGGTCCCTGGATGACGGTAGAGTCGATTCCCTATGACAACCTGAATGATTTTTTCGAGTTGGCAGATGACTCGGAGAAAGACTGGGAATACACCGTCTCCTGGATCGATTGTGTTTCCAGAAACGCTCGTCGTGGCATCTTTTTGCGTGGTAACCATTCCAGGCGGCAGTCATCTGGCAGCTATGCCCCGCGAGATATCCGGCTACCGCTTACCCCCCCCGTCTCTCTGGTGAACCGGTTTTCCCTGCGCCCGTTCAACGCCGCTTACTTTTACCTGAAAAAACGACGCGCTGGTCAGGAACTGACTCATTACCAACCTTTCTTTTACCCGCTGGATCGTATTGTCCAGTGGAATAGAATGTATGGCCCCAGGGGCTTCTATCAATACCAATGCGTCATTCCACCGGCTCACAGGCGCGAAGCAATGGAAAATATACTTGATGAAACGACGCGATCCAATACCGGTTCTTTTCTTGCGGTGCTAAAGACATTTGGCGCGAGGTGCGCGCCAGGATTGCTGAGTTTCCCCCGGCCCGGGGTGACTCTTGCTCTGGATTTTCCCAACAGGGGGGACGCGACCCTTAAATTGATGAATCGTCTTGACCTCATCGTGCGCGCAGCGGGGGGGCGTTTATACGCCGCAAAGGACGCGCGGATGCCCAGGGAGCTGTTTGAAAATGGCTATCCGCAACATGAGGAATTCCTGGCCTATCGCGACCCGGGTATCAGCTCAGCTCTTTCTCGTCGCCTGCTTGGAAGCTAGAATCCCTACTATGCATCAGCAAAGAATTATTATTATCGGGGCCACGTCTGCAATCGCGCAACATTGCGCCCGCCACTGGGTAGGCAAACCCTCAAACCTGCTGCTGGTAGGCAGGGACACGGGCAAGCTGGCTAGGATCGCAGGCGATTTGCAGGTTCGAAGCCCGGAGTCTGCAATTACACAGGAAACAGTGGATTTTCTGGACGCCGTGGCGATTGAAAACCTGGTTAGCCGTTATGCCGGTGATGGCCCTATCGATATTGCCCTTATCGCTCATGGCGACCTGCCGGACCAGCGTTCCTGCCAGAGTGACCTGGCCAGTGGCGCCAAGGCGCTGGAACTGAATGGCATTTCCCCGGCCTTGTTCATGGAGGCTCTGGCAACACACATGGAACGTGCCAACCGAGGCCATCTGGCGGTGATTGGTTCTGTCGCTGGTGACCGTGGGCGAAAATCCAATTATGTCTATGGCGCCGCCAAGGCCATGCTGGATCGCTACTCCCAGGGCTTGCAGCACCGACTGGCGGGATCCGGTGTATGCGTTAGCCTGATCAAGCCTGGCCCCACCCTGACACCTATGACATCTCATCTGGTTGGTAGTGGGGTGAAACTGGCGAATGTGGAAGACGTGGCAGCATCTATTGTGAAAGGTATGGCGAAAGGCAAACCGGTAATATACGCCCCGGGGAAATGGGCTGTCATCATGATGGTGTTACGGCATTTACCCAAAATTATCTTCAATAAACTGGATATTTAATACCATGCCCGTAGCAGTACAAGCCGATCCTGAGCAGAGATGTTAAATCAAAGAATTGTGCTTGCCGGGGGCGCCGGCTTAGTGGGCCAGAACCTTGTAGTGCGTTTGAAGGCGAAGGGTTATAACAACCTTTTGGTTATCGATAAGCATAAAGCGAACCTGGCCACTCTTGCTGAGTTGCATCCCGATGTACAGGTTGAGTTGGCCGATATGGCGCAACCGGGAGAATGGCGACAATTCATTGGGCAGGCCGATGTTGTGGTACTCCTGCAAGCCCAGATCGGGGGTAATCAACTTGCTGAATTTGAACGGAACAATATTGAATCAACTGTCCTGATTCTTGATGCTGTCCCGTCAGAGTCCCCTCCTTACCTGGTTCATGTCAGTTCTTCTGTGATCGAATCCGTTGCCGATGATTTCTATTCGTCAACCAAGAGAGCCCAGGAAGAACTGGTTGTAGCCAGTGGCTTGCCGTGTCCCATTCTACGGCCCACCCTGATGTACGGCTGGTTTGACCGAAAGCACCTGGGCTGGTTATCGCGATTCATGAAAAGGATACCTGTTTTTCCCATTCCCGGTAGCGGTCACTATATGCGACAACCGCTCTATGTGGGTGATTTCTGCAACATCATAATCAGTTGCATCGAAAAGCGTATTGACGGCGGAATATTCAATATTTCCGGGCAGCAAAAAATTGACTATGTTGAAATCATCCGGGCGATAAGGCGTACAATCAGGTCCAGGGCGATCATTGTGCACATTCCGTATGGGCTGTTTCGCTGGCTGCTTGGCATCTGGGCGCTTTTTGACAAAAATCCGCCGTTCACCACCCAGCAACTTGAGGCACTGTGTGCGGATGACGAGTTCGAAGTCATCGACTGGCCGACAATCTTTGGTGTCCAGTCCACGCCTTTTGCCCGCGCTGTCGATGAGACCTTTAATCACCCATCCTACAGCCATATAGTTCTAGAGTTCTGACCATGAGTAAGCGTGTTGCCATACTCGGCGCCGGTCCTATGGGCCTCGCAGCGGCGTATGAACTAATAAAGCGAGGCTATCAACCGGTTGTTTTTGAGGCGGATGATCGGGTTGGGGGTATGACTGCGGCCTTTGATTTCTCCGGTTTGACCATCGAGCGTTTTTACCATTTCCACTGTACTTCTGATACGGCATTTCTGAATATGCTCGAAGAACTCGGTATTGCCGAAAAGATGCGTTGGACAGAGACCAGGATGGCCTACTGGTACAAGGGCAAGCTGCAGCCCTGGGGCAATCCTGTAGCCCTGCTCAGGTTCGACGGCTTGAGCCTGCTCGCCAAAATTCGCTACGGCCTTTTCGCCTTTTTATGTACCAAAAGGAAAAACTGGAAACCTCTGGATAGCGTCAATGCCAGGGAGTGGGTTTTACGGTGGGTGGGACCACAGGCCTATGAAATTCTGTGGCGGCGCCTGTTCGAGTATAAGTTTCACCACTATACCGATAATCTTTCCGCCGCCTGGATATGGAGCAGAATCCGTCGTCTGGGACGATCTCGCTATAACCTGTTCAGGGAGAAACTGGGCTATCTGGAAAATGGCTCCGACACCTTGCTGCAGGCCCTTGTCTCCTTTATTCAGGCCGGCGGTGGGACAATTCGCCTGGGCTCACCTGTAGCGAAAGTGCACATACGGGATAACGCGGTGTGGGCGATAGAGACTGAGGGGCTACTCGAGAAATTTGATAAGGTCATAAGCACTATACCGCTGCCCTTTGTGCCGCGGGTCATCCCCGATTTACCCGCCCCTGTCCTCGATGCCTACCGCAGCGTGGAGAACATAGCGGTAGTGTGCGTTATCGTAAAACTTGCGAAGGCACTGTCGCCAAACTTTTGGGTAAACATCAATGATCCGGATATGGATATACCCGGTCTGGTTGAATACACTAACCTGCAGCCGCTGGCAAAGCATATCGTTTATGTGCCGTTTTATTTGCCGGGTGATCACCCCAACTACGCCCAAGCGGATGAATGGTACACGGATCGGGTGAGGGGCTATCTGCAAACTATCAATCCGCAGGTCAGTGACGCCGATATTATTGATATCCACGCCAGTCGCTATCGCTTTGCACAGCCCATATGTGAACCGGGCTTCAGTCGGAAGCTGCCGCCGGTCAATCTGCCTGTGGATGGCTTATGGGTTGCTGATACCTCCTACTACTATCCCGAGGACCGGGGGATTTCAGAGAGTATCGAGTTTGGTCGCAAACTGGCTGTTATGGCATCCCCTTGCTGAAACTTTTTATTTCCAGGCAGTTTGCCGGTTTCCTGCTGGTAGGAGGGTTGGCGGCTCTGCTCCATTGGCTGGTCCGTATCCTGTTAAGTCTTGTAGTGCCATACTCATGGGCGGTTGCCTTTGCCTATGCCGTGGGGATGACAATAGCGTTTATACTTAATAGTCTCTATGTCTTCCCGGCATCCGATAAGCCTGTTAAAAAACAAGCCAGGGATTTTTTTACTATAAATATCGCTTTTTTTCCTGTTGTCTGGATTGTCTCCATGCAGTTGAACAAGTCCCTGGTCAAGCTCGGTATCGACAAATACTCTGAAGAAATCGCTCACGCGATAGCGATCAGCTTTCCAGTTCTGGCAACATTTTTGCTTTATAAATTTTTTGCATTCAGAGAAAAGTATTATGGATGAAAAGGATCTGGCAACGCTTTACAAGAACAGATTTCCAGAGCGGGGGCTTGCCAGGAAAAATGAAATCTGGAAGGTTATATGCAAAAATTATTTCCAGAAATTCGTTGGGCGCAATGATACCGTGGTGGACCTGGCTTGTGGCTATGGGGAGTTCATCAATAATATATCGGCGGGAGAGAAGGTAGCGGTTGATCTCAATCGCGAATCCAGGCAGCACTTGTCTGCTGGTATTCGGTTTGAACAAGTTAATGCCACCGAACTGGCAACTGTACTTGAAGGGCAGGTTGATGTTGTATTTACATCCAATTTTCTCGAGCACTTGCCCGATAAAAAGACCTTGGAGGTTTTACTGGATCAGATCCTTTTATCGCTCAGACCCGGGGGGGCGTTTCCTGATCATGGGCCCCAACCTGCGTTATCTGCCGGGGGAATACTGGGACTTTTACGATCATCATTTGGGGCTGACGCACCTATCGCTATGTGAGGCGCTTGCCATGAAAGGCTTTCAAATCGACAAATGCATTGCCCGGTTCCTTCCCTATACAACGCAGGGCGCACTTCCAACCCATCCACTGTTGGTCCGGGCATACCTGGCGCTGCCATTCGTCTGGCGCTTTTTCGGGAAGCAGTTTTTTATTGTCGCCAGCAAGCGGGAAAAATCGTGAAGAGCTGGTAGTAATAGCGAATGCCGGGCTTTATAATTACTCATTTGATGAGGATGCGTATGCTTATGGTGGAAATATGAGCGTATTCAAAAAAGCAACAGGTTCATAGATGAAAATTCGCGCAGATATCTATCCGGACAGGCAGTTGTTGGATTACCATCGCTTGAGGGAGCAGTTTGTAGCAGGACACGATGCCTATGTGGGTGGCGATCCATTTCCCCATCTTGTTCTCGACGAGTTTATTCGTGACGACGTTGTAGATGCGGTACTTGCGGGATTTCCCGCACCTTCCGCGGATATCAATTGGCGACAGCTGTTGGCCACGGGTGAGGATGGTGAAAAGGTACAGTTCAACAAACAGGGCATGCCACATCTTTTCAAGATGTCGCCGGTAATTCGCCAACTTATCTGGGAATTGAATTCCAGCACCTTCATCCGCGCTCTTGAAAAGCTGACCGGGATTGACGATCTTCTTCCGGACCCCTCCCTGAGAGGAGGGGGCTTACACCAGATCCTGCCAGGGGGAGTGCTGGGTGTCCATGCCGACTTTACTCATCATGTTAGTTACGATTTGGAAAGGCGTGTCAATTTATTGATATATCTCAACAGGGACTGGAAGGACGAATATGAGGGTCATCTGGAATTGTGGAATCAGGACGCCAGTCGCTGTGTCAAACGCATTCGCCCCCTCGCCGGCCGCTGCGCGGTGTTCAATACCAATGCCAATTCATATCATGGTCACCCGCGCCCCTTGAATTGCCCCGAGGGAATAACGCGCAAGTCGATAGCTGTTTACTATTACACACTGGGGCGTGATAACGAGGATGTAGCGCCGACGCAGCGAACGGACTGGCGAGTGCTCCCGGAGGTAGCCCTCCCACCTCTCCAATAAACTGTAGTTGGCGATAGGCTTTATTAGATGGAAGATATTATAGATTATGACAAGCTGGCCGCTGAAGTGGATGTCATGGCTGGCAGGTTTCGAGAGGCCCAGCCCTTCCCCCATATTGTGATAGACAATTTTCTCCCGCAGGAATTCATATCTCGGCTCAATGCAAACTTTCCGGATGTCTCGGCCAAGAAAAAAACCGGCTCAGTCCATATTCCGGTTATTCTGAGTGATGGCACAGAGGCGCAGCTTGGCAAGGAGTGGTTGTCCAGAGAGCGTCTGGTTCCGCTGTTGTATCGCCGCATGTACTGGGAGTTGAACAGCAACCCATTCGTTGGTTTTCTGGAGAAAATCACAGGGATTGCCGGCCTGTTGGCGGATCCCCATCTTCAAGGCGGAGGCGTGCATAACACCAGGCCCGGTGGTTACTTGAAAGTACATGCGGATTTTAACAAGCACCCCAGGTATGGATTGGATCGTCGTCTCAATTTACTGATTTATCTCAATGAGGATTGGCTGCCTGAGTATGGAGGTGACCTGGAACTCTGGTCGGCGGATATGCAGTCCTGCATTCACAAAATCGCGCCAATCGCCGGGCGCTGTGTCATTTTCAGAACGAGTTCAGACTCATTTCATGGGCACCCACATCCCCTGACATGTCCACCAGATCGCGCTCGTCGCTCGGTGGCTCTGTATTACTATACCAATGGGCGCCCCGCTGAAGAGGAGTCCCGGGAGCATGGCACCCTCTGGCAGGAGACCCCCGGATAGCACCAAGCAATGGTGTGGCCAGAACCTGATTACTTCTTTTCCTGATCTTGTGGCGGTTGTTTTTGCTGCTTATTTTTACCGTCACCACCGTGATTGGGCTTCCAGCGCAATCGCTTGGATTGGTTGCGGGCTTCCAGGTACTCGCTGTTATAGATATATAACTGTCGAAGTTTGTGATGCTCCTGCTCGTCACCCTGAAACAGTAATTCCAGAAGCGGGTGCTCCGGGGAGGTAGTCTGTGGCCCCGGTTTGCGCAAAACGCCAAGGCCGAAGCCATGGTGAAATGCGAAGGTCTGATGTTGGGCTTCTAACTCGGCCCAGAACTTCCACACACCAAAATCCATCTGGCGGGCATCGATATCGTGAAACAGGATTATCCCGCCCGGGCTGACTTTGGGATACCAGTTGTTGAAATCCTCTTGCACCGCTTCGTAGGTGTGCAAGCCGTCGATGTGCAGCAGGTCTATCGACTCGTCCTCAACGTGAGCAACCGCCTCATTGAAGAGCATGCGCAGTAAGTAGCTGATTCCTCGATAGTTTTCCCGCGCATGCTG